>Ga0209697_10001000_pt1 | contig 45780 bp, 59 predicted proteins | sample AliMusrvi5mmetaG_FD_184115 | JGI IMG/M metagenome (GOLD analysis project Ga0209697, IMG submission 184115) | Freshwater lake bacterial and archeal communities from Alinen Mustajarvi, Finland, to study Microbial Dark Matter (Phase II) - Alinen... | ecosystem: Environmental > Aquatic > Freshwater...
GCCATACGTGAGGCGGAAAAAAGACTAAATTCTAGACCGAGAAAAACTCTAGATTTTTATACTCCATCAGAACGTTTTTATGAATTAATTACCGGTCAAAAAATTGCGTTAGGAGCTTGAATCCAGCAGAGATTTGTTCGAGAAATCATTTTAGGGGCTTTAAAAATACTTTTTAATTATTAATTAGACCTTGACTTCTTTATTATATTTTGTTAAATTAAATTAGTAATAAAAATAATTTAAATAAATCTATCCTGAACACTCAGGGTTATTTTAATATTAAAAATAGGTAATTCATAATTAGTTAATGAAATTATGCCAACAATCAACCAATTAGTTAAACAGGGACGAAAGAAAATCGGTACACATCGAAATTCCTTAGCCTTGCATACGAGCCTCGATTCTTTACATCGCAAGAAGAAAGATACAGCTAAAGGAGCGCCTTTTAAGCAAGGGGTTTGTTTAAAGGTCACAACCACAACTCCAAAAAAACCAAACTCCGCTTTACGAAAAATTGCGCGTGTTCGTTTATCTAATGGGATGGAAGTCACTGCATATATTCCGGGTATGGGCCATAATTTACAAGAGCACTCAATCGTTTTAGTAAAAGGCGGTAAGACTAAAGATTTACCGGGTGTTAGATATAAAATTGTTCGTGGTGTTTTCGATGCCTCTGGCGTTGAAGCCAGACGTCAGGGCCGAAGTTGCTATGGCGCTAAGAAACCTAAAGCAAAATAATTAATTAAAAAAATATGAGAGGTAAACCAGCTCCAAAAAGAGATATCGAAGGCGATGCAAAATACAACGATAAAAATATCGCTAAATTTATAAACTACGTGATGGAACGCGGCAAGAAAAGTGTGGCCGAAAAAATTGTTTATAATGCTTTTAATATTCTTAAAGAAAAAACTAAACAAGATCCAAGACATATTTTTAACAAAGCGATTAAGAAGGTTTCTCCGCTTGTTGAAGTAAGAGGTAAACGTGTCGGCGGTGCGAACTATCAAGTTCCTTTTCAGGTTCGTGGCGAAAGACGATATTTCTTAGGTTGTAACTGGATTATCAAAGCCGCTAATGATCGTAAAGGAAAAGCGACGGCTGAAAAGTTGGCCATCGAGATTTTAGATGCTTCAAATGGTGAAGGTACGGCTGTTAAAAAGAGAGAGGCTGTCCACAAAATGGCGGAAGCCAACAAAGCCTTCGCTCATTTCTCTAGATAAATCTATTTTTGGCGAATTTCTTCGTCAAAGGCTCCAGTGCTCGTTCGCCGTATGTCATATACGGCTCACTTCACGCTTCGCCTTTTCCTCGAACTTCACTCAAAAATAAATTTATACCGATACTACATAAAATCATCTCACGTCTAAACTTCTTATTCATAAGAAGTTTTCTCAAATAAAAATACAAATAAAAAATACAATTTCCATAAATTAATATTATTTTATAACATATGTCACGCGACTACGCATTAGAAAACATTAGAAATATTGGAATCATGGCTCACATCGACGCCGGTAAGACAACTTTTACGGAGCGTGTTTTATTTTATACTGGAAAAAAACATAAAATCGGTGAAGTTCATGAAGGCGCGGCGGAAATGGATTGGATGGAACAGGAAAAAGAAAGAGGAATTACCATTACCTCGGCTGCCACGACTTGTTTTTGGAAACATAACAAAATCAATATTATCGATACTCCTGGGCACGTTGACTTTACGGTTGAGGTCGAACGCTCTTTACGCGTTTTAGACGGTGCTATCGCTGTTTTTGACGGTCAGGCCGGTGTTGAACCGCAATCCGAGACTGTTTGGCGTCAAGCGGATAAGTATAATGTTCCTCGTCTTTGTTTCGTTAATAAAATGGATAAGATGGGTGCGGATTTTTATATGAGTCTTGATTCAATCAAAACTCGTTTGAATGCTAAAGCAGTTGCCATTCAATTACCGATTGGTGCGGAAAATGATTTATTGGGCGTTATTGATCTATTAACTAAGAAAGCTTACAAATTCTCGGGAAATTTTGGTGTTAACATTGAAGAAATTGCTATCCCTGAAGATATGGTTGAGAAAGTTAATAAATTTCATGCCGAATTAGTTGAAAAAGCAGTTGAATGCGATGAGGTGGTGATGGAAAAATACTTAGCCGGTGAAGAAGTTAATGAAGCGGAATTAAAAATAGCGATTCGAAAAGGCGTTATTGCTAATGAAATTTATCCGGTTTTATGTGGTACCGCTTTACAAAACATTGGTGTGCAATTAGCGCTTGATGCGGTTAACGATTATTTACCATCTCCTCTAGACGTTCCTCAGGTTGATGCGACCGATGTTAATGATTTAGAAGTAAAAATTCCGGTGACCGCTGATGACAGCAAACCTTTTATCGGTTTAGCTTTTAAAATTGCGACGGATCCATTTGTCGGAAAACTTTGTTTCGTTCGTGTTTATCAGGGTGTTTTGGCCGCCGGCTCATATATTATTAATTCCTCAACTGGAAATAAAGAAAGAATCAGCCGTTTAGTTCGTATGCACGCTAATCACCGCGAAGAAATTAAAGAGGTTTATGCCGGGGATATTGCCGCTGTTATCGGATTAAAGAATACCACTACGGGTAATACTTTATGTGATGAAAATAATCCGGTTTTACTTGAATCAATTGTTTTCCCGGAACCGGTTATTAAGATTGCGGTTGAACCGAAAACAAAAGCTGATCAAGAGAAAATGGGTGTTGCCTTAGCGCGTTTAGCGGAAGAAGATCCGACCTTTAGAGTCGCGACCGATGAGGAAACTAGCCAAACTCTAATTTCCGGCATGGGCGAATTACATCTGGAAATTATTGTTGATCGTATGAGAAGAGAATTCGGCGTGGAAGCTAACGTCGGTAAACCACAGGTTTCTTATCGTGAAACAATTACGAAAATGGCGGAAGCGGAAAATAAATATGTTAAACAATCCGGTGGACGTGGACAATATGGTCATTGCGCTCTTCGTGTTGAACCGCAAGAAGTTGGTAAAGGCTCTGAATTTGTTGATGAGGTAAAAGGTGGTGTTATTCCACGTGAGTATATTCCGGCAATTGAAAAGGGCGTCAAAGAGGCTCTTAATAGCGGCGTTGTTGCCGGCTACCCAATGGTTGATGTAAAAACAGCGGTATATTATGGTTCATATCATGAAGTCGATTCATCAGAAATTGCCTTTAAAATGGCCGCGATTTTTGCCTTCCGTGATGCTTGTGCCAAAGCGGGTCCAGTTTTACTAGAACCGATGATGAAAGTTGAAGTTACGACCCCGGAAGAATACATGGGAAATATTATCGGCGATTTAAGTTCAAAGCGCGGTCAGATTGAAGAAATGTCCGATCGTGCCAATATTAAAGTTGTTAAGGCTAAAGTTCCGTTAGCGGAAATGTTTGGTTACTCCACTTCTTTAAGATCCATGAGCCAAGGTCGCGCTAATTATGTGATGGAATTTTCTCATTATAATGAAGTTCCAAAGAGTATTTTAGAAACGATTAAAGAGAAGAACGGAAAATAATTAATCTTAATTATATGTTTGGAGATCAGCTAAAAAAAATATTAAACCTGATTAAAAAAACAGGGGATCGAGTCATTGTTTACGATCCAAGCGCGCCTGATGATTCTTATGTGATTTTAGACTTCGATCGCTATTCTAAGATGATTAATGATGAAAAAGTTAAAGAGGAAATGATAAAAATTCATGAACCAGTTAAATTAAGAAAAGAAGCCATCAAAGAGATTGAAGAGAGCTTAAGTAAGCTTGATGAATTAGACAAGAATTTAGCGAAAGATTCGGTAAAACCTGTTGATTTAATAGTCAAAGAAACTCCTAAAGCGGAAAATTTGACAGAGGACGATTTAACTGATAAAATTAATCGCGAAATCTCAATGTGGAAGAATCGAGATGATTCGGCGTTTCTAGCCGAGGAAAATAAGCCAAAAAAAGTTTGGCAAATCCCGCCTCAAGCTAAGAATAACGCCCAAAAAATTGAGTAATAATGAATTATAAATAATAATAATTAATAATAATTAAGTTCGGCTGGTTTCCTTTAAAGGGAAAAAACCTCGTTCGCCTTAAGGCGGAAATGGGGGCCGTACAACAAAAACATGGCAACAGAAAAATTTGAACGCACAAAGCCCCATGTTAACGTCGGTACTATCGGCCACGTTGATCATGGAAAAACTACTTTAACCGCCGCGATGTTAGCTGTTTTCGCCGCTAAAGGCATGAAAGCATCTCATAAAGGGGTTGGAGAAATCGATGCCGCTCCGGAAGAAAAAGAGAGAGGTATTACAATTGCGACTGCGCACGTTGAATATGAATCAGAAAAGAGACATTACGCTCACGTTGATTGTCCTGGGCATGCTGATTATGTTAAAAACATGATTACCGGTGCCGCTCAAATGGATGGTGCTATTTTAGTTGTTGCGGCGACAGATGGACCTATGCCTCAGACTAGAGAACACATCTTATTGGCTCGTCAAGTTGGTGTGCCGAACATTATTGTTTTCTTAAACAAGTGCGATATGGTTGAAGATAAGGAATTAATCGACCTTGTGGAAGAAGAAATTCGTGATTTATTAAAGAAATATGACTTCCCTGGAGACACCACCCCAATTATTCGTGGTTCTGCTCTAAAAGCTTTAGAAAATCCAACCGGACCTGATGCCGAACCAATCATGAAGTTAATGGAAGCTCTTGATAATTATTTTCCGGAACCAACTCGCGATGTTGATCACCCTTTCTTAATGCCGATTGAAGATATCTTCTCAATCGAAGGTCGCGGTACAGTTGTTACTGGCCGTATTGAAAGAGGCGTAATTAAAATCGGCGATGAAGTTGAAATCGTTGGTTTAATGGATACAAAGAAAACGACGGTTACCGGTATTGAAATGTTTAACAAATCATTAGATCAAGGACAGGCTGGAGATAACGCGGGTATTTTAATCCGTGGTACTAAGAAGAATGAAGTTGAACGTGGACAGGTTTTATGTAAACCGGGTTCAATCACTCCTCATACTGAATTTTCAGCTGAAGTTTACGTTTTATCGAAAGATGAAGGTGGACGTCACAAACCTTTCTTTAATGGATACAAACCACAATTTTATTTCAAGACCACTGACGTTACCGGCGATATCACTTTGCCTGCCGGAACAGAAATGGTTATGCCAGGAGACACAACTAACTTAAATATTAAGTTAATTTCTCCGATCGCTCTTGAAGATAAACAGAAATTTACCATTCGTGAAGGCGGTCGTACCGTTGGCGCGGGTGTAGTTACTACAATTACCAAGTAATCACTTTGACTCGCTCTTTTAAAGGGCGAGTTTGTAGTGTTTATAAATAATAAACAAAATATTTTTTAAAAACTAAATTATGTCAGAGACCAAAAAAGAAGAAAAAGATTTTAAACAAAGAATCAGAATTAAGATCAAAGCTTTTGATCATAAAATTATTGACCAATCCACAAAAACCATCATTGAAACAATCGAACGTTCTGATGCTAATTTTTTTGGTCCGATTCCTTTGCCGATTGAAAAAAGAAAATATACGGTTAACCGTTCGACCTTTGTCCATAAAGACGCTCGTGACCAGTACGAAATGAGAATCCACAAGAGGATGATTGATATTATTGATCCAACCGCGAAAACTATCGAAGATTTAACGAATTTGAATCTTCCAGCAGGGGTTGACGTCGAAATAAAAATGTAGTAGTATAAATAGGTAATATTTATTTGGCCTACAGAGGAAGAAAATAACTCTTGAATAAGAAAGTGTTTACTCTGAAGTTAGCCAAAATTAGGAGGTAAATCAGTTTAAAAAAAATTATAACAATAAGCGCGAATAATAATTCTTTATTGTTTTGTTTTTTGGCAACTGGTTTCTAAGCCAGTTTTTGTTTTTTTAAGGAAGAAAATTATATGAAATTTATAAGCGGAAAAAAATTGCAAATGACTCAAATTTGGGTTGATGATAAAGTTATCGGCGTAACCGCTGTTGCGGCCGGTCCTTGTGTTATTACTCAAATAAAAAATACTAAGCGTGACGGCTATGAAGCCTTACAATTAGCTTACGGAAATCGTAAAGAGAAAAATATTAATAAACCTCAGTTAACTCAGTTTAAGGCCTTAGGCGTTAAACCGACTCACGTTCGAGAATTCCGTTTAAAAGAAGCAACTGACTTAAAAATTGGTGATACCGTTACGGTTGGTGCTTTTGCAGTCGGAGATTCCGTTAATGTCTGTGGTGTTTCTAAAGGAAAAGGTTTTCAGGGTGTTGTAAAACGTCACCACTTCGCCGGTTTTAGAGCAACTCACGGTAATAAGGATCAAGAAAGAATGCCTGGTTCTATTGGTCCTAAAGGTCCGGCTCACGTTTTTAAAGGAACAAGGATGGGTGGACGGATGGGTGGCGAAAGAGTTACTAATCTTAATTTAGAAATTGCGCAGATTGATGAAGCTAATAATATTTTGTTTATTAAGGGTTCTGTGCCTGGGGCTATTAATAGCTTTGTAACTATTACCGGCCATGGCGAATTAAAAGTAAATTTAAAGAAAGAAGTTAAGGCTGAGGAAATAGTTGAAGAAGTTCCCGTCGAAGAAGTCGTTGCCACCGAAGAAGTGGTGCCAGTCGAGGAAGTTAAAGTAGCTGAAGGAGTTAAAGAAGAAGTTAAATAATATTTTTGAAGGGAATTAAATAAAAGATATATGTCATTAAAGATAAAAGTTTACAATCAATCCGCCGATGTTGTTAAAGAAATCGATTTAGCATCGAAAATTTTTGCCGTTAAAGCGAATAGCGAATTATTACATCAAGCGATGATTGCCCAACGCGCTAATGAACGTCAAGTTCTCGCTCATACGAAAGATCGTTCTGAAGTTTCCGGTGGTGGTAAAAAACCTTGGAAACAAAAAGGAACTGGTCGTGCTCGTTCCGGTTCAAGCCGTTCTCCTATCTGGATTGGTGGTGGCGTAACTTTTGGTCCGACTAAAGATCGTAATTTTAAAGTAAAGATAAATCAGAAAATGAAGCAGAAGGCTATCTTTATGGCACTGTCTGATAAAGTAAATGCTTCTGTTTTTGTAGTTTTAGATGCTTTACAATTTGCGGAATATAAAACTAAGGACTTTAATAAATTACTTGATAATTTAGAAAAGAAAGTTTTACTTACTAATCGCCGCGATATTTTAGTCATTAATGAGGCTAAGGAAGAAAAAGTTAAATATTCCGCTCGTAATTTAAAGGGTGTTAAAATTATTAACGTTGAAAATATTAATCTGATCGATTTGTTAAACTATAAAAATGTCTTGGCAACTGAAAGCATTATCAATATTTTAGAAAAACGTTATATTAAAGAGTAATTAAATTGTAAAAATATGGCATTATTTGGCGCTAAAAAAGCAACAACTGAAGATAAAAAGAAACCGGCAAAATCAACTAAAGACGCAACTGCGGGCGTAAGTGCCGCTAAGGTTAAAAAAGTAGTTAAGGAACCGGTAAAAAAGACCGATAAAAATAATGATCAGGAAGCGGCTTCAAGCATGAAAGATTTATATTCAGAAACTGCCGCAACTGTTGTTAAAACGGGTAAAGGGGAAAGCGTAAATTTAAAAATTAGTAAAATTAATAAGCACATTTTAGTTAAACCTTTAGTTACTGAAAAAGCCGCTCATCTTAATGAAATTAATAAGTATGCTTTTATTGTTAAATTAGATGCGAATAAGATTTTGGTCGCTAAAGAAGTCGAGGCGGTTTACGGCGTTAAGGTCGAGGATGTTAATTTAATTAGAATGAAGGGAAAAAAAGTTGCTAAAGGAAAAATCAAAGGCAAGAGAAGTGATTTTAAAAAAGCGATTGTTACTTTAGTAAAAGGCCAGGCTATTAAAATCTACGAAGGTGTTTAAAATATAAAGTTTTTTAGAAGATATATTAATTAATTATATATGGGAATTAAAAAAGTAAAAGCAAATACACCAGGTAGACGAGGAGCTACTTTTGATGATTTTAAAGATATTACCAAGTCAACTCCGGAAAAGCGTTTAGTGATTGCTAAAAAAAGACGCGGTGGACGTAATGCGCAAGGTAAAATTACCGTTCGTCATCGTGGCGGCGGAGCAAAAAGAGCGATCCGATTAGTTGATTTTAAACGCGATAAATTTAATGTTGAAGCGACTGTGGCTACTATTGAATATGACCCAGGACGCGGTGCTCGTTTAGCTTTACTTAATTACGCCGATGGCGAAAAAAGATATATCGTTGCTCCTGTTAATTTAGCGGTCGGTGATAAAGTAATGAGTTCTCATGAGCTTATTGAAATTAAAAACGGAAATGCTTTAGCCCTTGAATTTATTCCGGCTGGTATGCCTGTATCATGCGTTGAACTTATGCCTGGTCAAGGAGCAAAAATTGCTCGCGGCGCCGGTAATGTCGTTTACGTCATGGGTGTTGAAGGTAAATACGCACAGTTAAAAATGCCATCCGGGGAAATTCGTCAGGTTAGAAAAGAATGTATGTGTACGGTTGGTCAAGCTAGTAATCCTGATAAACGACATATCTCATTAGGTAAAGCGGGCCGCAGTCGCCACTTAGGTATTAGACCGACAGTTCGGGGAACCGCTATGAATCCAGTTGATCACCCACACGGCGGCGGTGAAGGTAACCAACCGATTGGTCTGCGTCATCCAAAAACTATGTGGGGTAAACCTGCTCTTGGTGTTAAGACTCGAAAGAAGAGCCGATCAGACAAATTAATTATTAAGAGAAGAGCAAAACGTAAATAAAATATATGTCTAGAAGTTTAAAAAAAGGGCCATATGTTAATCCTCGGATTATCAAGAAACTACAAGATTTAAAACCAGGCGATAAAACTATTATCAAAGTTTGGGACAGAGCCTGTTCTATCACTCCTGCCATGGTTGGTTTTACAATCGGTGTTCATAACGGTAAAACTCATATACCGGTTTATGTAGTTGAAAATATGGTTGGTCATCGTTTAGGTGAATTCTCTATGACCAAGAAATTTACGGGTCATGGCGGTAAGATGGCGAAGACCCAGGCGGCTGATAAAAAATAATTAAATCAATATGGAAGTCAAAGCTAGTTTAAAACATTTAAGAATGTCGGCGCGGAAGATCCGCTTAGTTATTGATATTGTTCGAACAATGCCGGTTAAGGCGGCGCTTGATCAACTTAAGTTCAATAATAAAAAAGCGTCTTTACCGATTATTAAATTAATCAAGTCGGCAATCGCTAATGCCGAAAATACTTATAGTTTAGATAAAGATAATCTTTATATTAAATCAATCAAGGCCGACGAGGGTGTTACTTTAAAACGTTGGATGCCTCGAGCCCATGGTCGAGCAACGGCGATTCGAAAACGTGGCTGTCACGTCGATGTTGTTTTAGGAGAAATTAAAGCCAGCGCCAAGAAAGAGAAAAAAGTGGTAACGGCCGCTGAACCGGTTAAACTTGAAAAATTAGTTAAGGAAGCGGAAACGGCTAGTACTAAAGCCTCGGCAGTTAAATCAGCCGGTAAGAAAAGCACAGTTGCGGAAAAGGCAAAAATGTTTAGAAGAAAAGCGGGTACGAATTAATCATTAGTAATTAAATTTATATGGGTAAAAAAGTAAATCCAAAAATTTTCCGCATGGGAATAACCAAGACTTGGCCATCTATCTGGTTTGAGTCCGGCGATGCTTATATTAAAAATATCAAGCAAGACATTGGTATTCGCAAATACATGATTAGAGAATTTAGGGAAGCCGGTATCGATAAAGTTGAAATTATCCGTAGTATTAATAAAATTGACATTACTATTACAACCGCTAAGCCAGGTTTAATAATCGGACGCGGCGGTAACGGAGCGGAAGAATTAAAAAAGAAGCTCCACGACAAATTTTTAAAGAATTTTCGAATGGGTGAAATTAATTTAAATATTAAAGAATACGGTCGCCCTAATTTAAGCGCTCAAATCATGGTTCAATCAATGATTCTCGATATTGAAAAACGTTTACCTTTCAGAAAGGTAATGAAACAATCTCTAGCGAAAATTGAAAGAGCCGGAGCCCTTGGGGCTAAAATTGTAATCGGTGGACGTTTAAACGGAGCAGAAATCGCTCGTACCGAAAAGTTGGTTTGGGGAAAAGTTCCGCTACAAACTTTACGGGCGGATATTGATTACGCCCGCGGCGCCGCCCATACAACTTATGGAGCGATTGGTATCAAAGTTTGGGTTTACAAGGGAGAAGTTTTCGAAAAGGAATCCAAAAAGGGTGAAGTTATCGAAAATTAATTTAATTTGTTTTGATTTTGCAAATATATGTTAATGCCAAAGAAAACTAAATGGAGAAAAGATCAAAAACGTCGCCGAGGTGGCAAGGCTACTCGCTGTATTAATATCAGTTTTGGTAGTTACGGTCTTAAAGCTTTAACCGAGTGCTGGGTTTCTTCACGTCAGATTGAATCCGCTCGTCGTGTTATGACTAAATATGTTAAAAAGACCGGTCGTATTTGGATCCGAATCTTTCCTGATAAACCAGTCACCGCTCACGGCGGAGAAATTCCGATGGGTAAAGGTAAGGGTGCGGTTGATTACTATGTCGCTATTGTAAAACCCGGAACCGTTATGTTTGAAATGGAAGGAGTTACTAAAGAAGTCGCTCGTAAAGCGATGGAATCTGCTGGTCACAAGTTACCACTTAAGTGTCAATTTATTAGCAAAGAGTAAGTAAAAATATATGGAATTTAAAGAATTGATTAATAAGGATAAAAGTGAGTTAGAGAAATTATTAGCGGCTAATCGCAGTAAGTTACGAGAGTTACGCTTTAAGGATTCTAATAAGCAATTAAAAAATATTCGTGAAATACGCTCGATCAGACAGTTGATCGCACGAATTTTAACGACTGTTAATAAGCAATAATAATATGGCCACTGAAAAAATAAAAAAAGTCGAATCAACTATCGAAAAACCGGCCATTATTTCTCGTAAATTTAGTGGTGAAGTGGTTAGCGATAAAAATGATAAGACAATTATCGTTAAGGTTGAAAGCATTAAGAAGCATCCAAAGTATCAGAAGCGCTATGTTTCTAGCCGCCGCTACAAAGTTCATGATGAAAAAAATGAATTTAAAGTCGGTGATAAGGTTAGTTTTATTGAATGTCGACCTTTAAGTAAGGATAAAAGATGGCGCGTTATTAAATAAATTATATGATTCAAGTACAAACCTATTTAAAAGTAGCCGATAATTCCGGAGCCAAAGAAGTAATGTGCATCCGTGTTTTAGGTGGTTATAAGAGACGTTACGCTCATGTGGGCGGGATTATTGTGGCCGCCGTTAAAAAAGCCGCTCCTCACGCTGCGATCAAAAAAGGTGATGTTGTTAAAGCGGTTGTGGTTAGAACCCACAAAGAAGTTCGTCGGGCCGACGGATCTTATGTTCGTTTTGATGACAATGCCTGTGTAATTATTAACGATATTGTTAAGAAAGATCCGAAAGGGACGCGTATCTTTGGCCCAGTGGCTCGAGAAATTCGTAAAGCCGGATTTGTTAAGATTGCCTCATTGGCACCGGAAGTTTTGTAAACTTACATGATTTAAGAATATATGAATATTAAAAAGAACGACAAAGTAAAAATTTTAAGCGGAAAAGACAAAGGTAAAACTGGAAAAGTTTTACAGGTTTTACCGGCCGAAGATCGCGCTGATGCTAAAGTTAGCATTGAGGGCTTGAATTTGGCTATCAAACATTTACGTCCGCGCCGAGAAAGCGAAAAAGGCCAAAGAATTGAGTTTCCGGCTTTTATGAATGCTTCAAATGTTTCCTTGCTTTGTCCAAAATGCGGAAAGGCAACTCGCGTCGGACATAAAGTCGTTGCTTCGTTAGAAGGTAAAAAAGCTAAAAAATTCCGTGTTTGTAAGAAGTGTCAGGAAATAATCGAGTAATTTAAATTTTATGATATTAAAAGAAAAATATACAAAGGAAATTGTTCCCGCTCTTAAAGAAAAATTCGGCTATAAGAATGCTTTACTCGTGCCGCATTTGAACAAAGTGGTTGTTAACATTGGATTTGGCCATCACGCTAAAGAAAAGGAATATATTGCTAATGTTGAAAAAGGCTTAACTAAATTAAGCGGTCAAAAAGTTGTTTTAACTAAGGCAAAAAAATCTATTTCCGCTTTTAAAGTTCGTGAAGGTTCGGTTATCGGCGCTAAAGTAACTTTACGCGGTCAAAGAATGTTTGATTTTACGGATAAATTAGTAAATATTACTTTTCCCCGTGTTCGTGATTTTCGTGGAATTTCTGATAAAGCGGTTGATAAGAACGGAAATATGACTATTGGTTTTAAGGAATATGTTTGTTTTCCGGAAATTAAAGTCGAAGAAGTGACTGACGTCTTTGGTTTAGAGGTATGTTTTTCAAGCAGTGCTAAAGGAATCGAAGAAGGAAAAGAATTTTATCGTCTGATCGGGTTTCCTTTTAAAAAAGAAAGTAAATAATTTAAATATATATGGCAAGAACTGCGTTAATCGTAAAAGCAAAAAGAAAACCAAAATTTTCTACCCGTACTATCAATCGTTGTTGGCGTTGTGGCCGCAACCATGGTTTTATGCGCGATTTTAAATTATGTCGTATCTGTTTCCGTGAGTTAGCCGACAACGGTGACTTGCCGGGAATTAGAAAGTCTAGTTGGTAATCAATTAAGTTATAAATAAAAATATGATGGATCCCATTGCAGACATGTTTACAAGAATAAGAAACGCTTCCGCGGTTAAGAAAGCGGTTGTTGTTTTGCCTTTGAGTAAAATAAAATATGAAATCGCCAAAATTCTTGAGACGGAAGGCTGGATTAAAAAAGCGGAAATTATTCCGGGCGGTTTAGCCGGTAAACACAATAATTTTGATGAACTACAACTTCATCTAAAATATCGTAAGAACGGCAAACCACAAATTAACTCTATCCAAAGAGTTAGTCGCCCTGGTTTACGTATTTATGTTGCCAATAACGAAATACCGACTGTTTTGAATAATTTTGGTATCGCCATTATTTCGACATCGGCCGGCTTGATGACTAATAAGAAAGCGAAAAAAGAAAAGATTGGCGGAGAAGTAATCGGAGAAATTTTTTAATTTAAAAGTAATTATATTTTATATGTCACGTCTAGGAAAATTGCCAATTAAAATACCTAATGGAGTTGTTGTTACAATCGCGGCGACCGGTCTAAAGTTCAAGGGTCCTAAAGGGGAGCTTTCTTTACCAAGAAATCCCTTAATTGATTTAAAAATTGAAAATGATGAAATAATTGTTTTTCCTTATGATAAGGAAGCGAAAAATGCGAGTGCGATGTGGGGTCTTGTTTGGAGCTTAACTCGTAATTGTGTTATTGGCGTTAGCGAAGGTTTTGTAAAAAAATTAGAAATCAACGGTGTTGGTTATCGGGCCGCCTTAGCCGGAGCCCAATTGAATTTAAGCCTTGGTTTTTCACATCCCGTTGAATTTAAATTACCGGTGGGAATTACAGCGACTGTTGAGGCAAATACAATCAGTATTTTTGGTGCCGATAAAGCTTTGGTTGGCGAAACGGCCGCGCAAATCAGAAAAATTAGAAAACCTGAACCTTATAAAGGAAAGGGTGTTAAATATAGCGATGAAGTTATTAGACGAAAGGCTGGTAAATCCGCCGCTAAAGGTAAATAATCACAAATTATATGGATAATCATAAAGTTAAAAAACAAAAACAGATTCGACGTCATGCGAAGGTTCGATCTCAGATTAATGGAACTGCCGAAAGACCTCGTTTTAGCGTTTTTCGTTCTAATAAAGGAATGTTCCTTCAGTTAATTGATGACTTAAGCGGAAAGACTTTAGTTAGTGTTTCTAATAAGGATGCCAAAGCAAAGGGAACTAAAACTGAATTGAGTTTTGAACTGGGAAAACTAATCGCCGAAAAAGCGAAAGCAGAGAAAATTACAACTGTAGTTTTTGATCGTAGCTCATATAAATATCACGGCCGTGTTAAAGCGGTTGCTGATGGAGCACGTGAAGGTGGTTTAGTATTTTAACTCCAATAATTATTTAATCAATATGTCTGAAGATAAAAAAACAAATACCAGCACGGCCAGTGATAAAGGAGCGGCGAACGTCGTTGCGAAATCACTTTACGGCTCTCAAAACGGCTCACAAAACGGCCAAGGTGGTCAGGGTGGTCAGAGAAAACCGGGAGGCGGACGCGGTCCACGTCGTGATGATCGTCGTGACAAAGAAAAGGATGAGTTTGAACAAAGAATTCTTGAAGTCGCTCGCGTAACTCGTGTTATGGCCGGCGGAAAAAGAATGAATTTTCGAGCTTGTGTGGCGATCGGCGATAAGAAAGGCAACGTTGGTGTTGGTTTAGGAAAAGGCGCTGATGTTACCATGGCTGTTAATAAAGCGGTTAACCGAGCTAAAAAGACAATGATTAATGTCCCGATGGTTAACGAAACAATCCCCCATGAAATTAAACAGAAAATGGGCGCGGCTTTGATTTTATTTAAACCGGCAAAAAAAGGACGCGGTGTTATTGCCGGCGGCGTAGCGCGTATTATTTTAGAATTAGCGGGTGTTAGCAATGTGACTAGCAAGACTTTAGGTTCTAATAATAAAATCAACAATGCTCGTTGCACGATTGCCGCCTTGGCCGGATTACACCGATCGGAACCGAAAGAAGCTAAAGACGCGACTGCGGAAACGGATAAAAAAGAAATAACCAAGGAGGATAAATAAGTTCGTAATTAGCAATAATCAAATTAATTATATGTTGTCACTTAATACAATAAAAAAAGCGAAGGGGTCTAGCCAAAAAAAGAAACGGGTCGGTCGCGGTAACGCTTCGGGCCACGGAACTTACAGTACCCGCGGTTTAAAAGGACAGAAATCTCGTTCCGGTGTTTCTAATTTAAAAAGATTAGGAATGAAAAAACAATTATTAAAGATTCCTAAGGTGCGCGGTTTTAGATCTTTAAATCCGAAAAATCAGGTTGTTAGTGTTAAGTCGATAAATAGCAGTTTTAAAGATAATGAGGTAGTTAGTCCAGATTCTTTATTTGAAAAAAAGTTAATTTCCAATACCAGCGAACCGGTTAAAATCTTAGGAAAAGAAAAATTGACAGTAAAAGTAAAATTTGAACATATTAAGATGAGTGAAGGGCTTAAGAGTCAAATTTAATATCTACATCTATGTTTGATAAGCTAGAACAAATTTGGAAAGCGAAAGATTTACGAAATAATATTCTTTATGTTCTTGGCCTGCTTATTATTTTTCGTTTAGCGGCGCACATCCCGATTCCGGGAGTTAATTCAGTCGCTTTAAAAAATTTATTTGCCTCAAACCAAATTTTAGGTTTAATGAATCTATTCTCCGGTGGAGGGATGGAGAATTTTTCAATTGTTTTAATGGGCGTGGCGCCTTATATCACCTCTTCAATTATTTTCCAATTATTAGGAATGATTATTCCGAGTGTTGAAGAAATGCAGAAGGAAGAAGCGGGCCGTCAGAAGATAAATATGTGGACCCGTTGGCTTACTGTCCCCTTGGCTGCGATGCAAGCTTTCGGTATGATTACTTTGCTTCGTCGCAGTTCCTCCGGTATTTTAGGCAATATTTCCTCTTTTGATTTTGGCGTAATGATTATTACAATTACGGCCGGAACGATATTCTTAATGTGGTTAGGAGAATTGATTTCGGAAAAGAAGATTGGCAACGGAATTTCTCTGTTAATTTTCGCGGGCATTGTCAGTGCGATTCCGGCTAAATTACAGCAAATTTCTCTGACTTTTGATTCGACTCAGTTATTCATGCTAATTGGTTTCTTGCTTATTGGAATTGTGACTATCGTCGGTGTGGTTATTATTAACGAAGGTCAGCGTAATATTCCCGTTCAATACGCACGACAAGTTAGGGGAAATCGGGCCTATGGCGGAACGAGCACCCATTTGCCCTTACGCGTTAATATGGCCGGGGTTATCCCGATTATTTTCGCGATTTCGGTTGTTTTATTTCCTTCCATGATTGCCCAATTTTTAATTCACGCTAAATCGGTCTGGATTTCTAATGCCGCCGCCTCAACAATTTCTTTATTTAATAATCAGCTTTTTTACGGTATTATCTACTTTGTCTTAGTATTTGCCTTTACCTACTTTTATACGGAAGTTATTTTTCATCCGGCGCAGATTGCGGAAAATTTACAGAAACAGGGTGGTTTTATTCCTGGTATTCGACCGGGTAAAAATACTAGTGATTATCTGGCCAATACGACTCATAAAATTATTCTCGTCGGCGCTTTATTTTTAGGTTTGATTGCTATTTTACCTTTAATAATGCGCTATTTCACCGGTATGCAATCATTGTCCGTCGGCGGTACCAGTCTTTTAATTGTTGTTTCGGTCGTCATTGATACGGTTAAGCAGATTGAGGCGCAGATGACGATGCGTGAATATGACGGGCTTTAATTCTATTTTTTAGAATATACATTCAAAACTGGCTTTAAAGTCAGTTTTTTTTATGGTATTATATAAATATAGAAATTATTGTGTAAAATTATGTTTTCGTGAGCACATATTTTTTTACTGTTAGAAAAAACGTCCGTCGTGCGAATTTGCGCACCGCCGCTATGAAATAAGGCGGAGGCAAAGAGCTAAGACGGATGAGTTTTTCAACAGAAAAAAATCAGGGCGAACAAAATATAATTTTAACAGATAATTTCATAGTTGTTATTATAAATACTAATCATAAAAATATGGACTTCAGTGACGTTACTAAAAATTTAATCGATCAAACAGACGAGAGAATCCATCAAAGGATGGAGGAAATGTTTCGAGTTAATCCGCGCTTTAATAATTTAGACACGGAGAACAAGGAGCTGATATTCGGTTTGATTAAGAAGTATAAAGAGAAAATGCGTCAAGGAATAAAGCCTTCCGCCTATACGATTCATCAGGATACTTATAATCTTTATGAAAATAGAATTAAGTTAAATTTAACTGAAAACGATTTAGCGCAAATAAGAGATTTGCTGGCTAGCTTTAAGGGTTAAAAAGTATAAATTAAGAATATGGGTATAAATAATTTGCCGGGCAGCGGTATAAATTTTCACGCCTCAACCGGGGCCGGGAACTTCAATACTAAATTTAAAAAAGAAGTTTTGCACGGTGAACTGCAGAATCTGGCTAATAATCAGGATTCGATTTTAAAAGTGATTAAGAAATTTGAACATCCGATTAAAATGGGGTCTTTTGATGCGATGCGACAAAGTGCCGCTTTAAGTGAGATTAAAAAATTAGAGGGCGCAAATTTTAGTAAGCAGGATGCCGCCGACACAAAAAAATTATTAACTCACCTGAGTGTAAAGCCTCAAAAAGATACCGCGGTTGTTAAAATATCACGTATTAATCGCGCGGAAGATCCTAATAGTTATTTGAAGACAACCAGAATGCGCTATATGGCCGGAGACAGCGCTGCTAACCATCTTCACAGTACTGGCGTGGTAAATTCGCATGCTTTAGGCGTTCAATCAAGGAGCGGTATTAACGGAAATAACAATCACGGTTCAGGAATTGCCGGAATGGCCGCACCCTCTTCAGGAGATTTGAAACCTTTCGAAGGAGGGGATAAAGAGAGCCGTAAAAAAGCGGCTTTAGCCGCTTTAAGAAAAAATGCCTCAGCGGCGATTGCAAACGATGGGATGAAAAAAATGTCAAAAAATAATTTTCAAGGCTTAAATAAACTTTTATTTAAATAAATTATGTTTTTTAATATTTTAGTAATTATTCTCGGCCTGTGCGTATTTGAAATTATCAGCAGCGTTGATAATGCGGTTGTTAATGCGCATATTTTAAAAACGATGCCGGAAAAATATCGGAAGTTTTTTTTATTCTGGGGATTGCTCTTCGCGGTTTTTGTGGTGCGCGGCCTTTTGCCTTTCGTTATTGTTTGGGCGACTAACCCCAGTCTAGGAATCTGGCAGGTTATTACGGCTACTTTTTCCGGCAGTGCCGACGTTAAGCACTCAATCGAGATGTCTAAACCGTTGTTATTATTGGGAGGCGGTATATATTTGTTTTTTGTGTTTCTGTCTTGGCTATTCTTGGAAGAGAAAAAATACGCCTTTTTTGTCGAAGGATTTATTCATCGCCAAAGTGCTTGGTTTTATGCTTTTGCTTCAATTATTACAACAACCATGGTTTATTTTTCTTTAAAACAAAATCCGATGCTCGCTCTAGCGGGGACAATCGGCGTCAGTGCTTTCTTTTTAACTGATGGTTTCAAGAAAAATTCCGAAGAGAAGGAAAAAAAATTAATGAGTTCGGTCATGAGTGCCTGGAGTAAAATTTTATATCTGGAAATACTCGACGCGAGTTTTTCAATCGACGGGGTAATCGGCGCTTTCGCTTTTACAATTAGTGTTCCTTTAATTATTTTAGGTAATGGCCTCGGGGCTTATGTTGTCCGTGAATTAACGGTACGGGGAATCGATTTAATAACCAAGTATGCTTATTTAAAAAATGGCGCCATGTATGCGATCGGCGTTCTTGGAGCAATGATGATTCTTGAAGGTTTTGGACATGAATATCCTTTCTGGATCGCACCCCTGAATATGGTTATTTTATTGGCGATATTTTTGTTTTTATCGATCAGGGCAAATAATGAAATAAAGATAAATAAAATATCGGGCGAAATAAAGTAATTGAAATTATTAAATAAAAAATTTATGATTTATTATAAGAAAAAAGAAGAGGTTAGAATTATTAGAGAAGGTGGAAAGCGCTTGTCTTTTATTCTTGAAAGCTTAATAAAAGAAGTTAAACCGGGCGTGGAAACAGTCTATTTAGAAAATATTGCCAATAAGTTTATTGAATCTTTCGGCGGAGCCAGTGCGTTTAAGAACTACCCGATGGGCGGCGGCATATATTTTCCTTCCACAGTTTGTATTTCAATTAATAATGAAGTTGTCCACGGGGCCGCTTATCCAAACCGAATTTTAAAAAATGGCGATATTGTTGATTTGGATATTGGGATGGAATGGCCGGTTGATGAAAAAGTACGGGCTGAATTTAAAGCACCGGTTAATCCGCATTCTAAAGGCGGCGGATTTTTTACGGATATGTGCGCGACGGTCGGAGTGGGAAAAATCAGCGCCGATGCCAAGAAATTATTGAAAGTAACTAAGGAGTGTTTGGAACTCGGCTTAAAACAAGTTAAACCCGGTAATAAAATTAATGATATTGCGAGGGCAATTTCTGAACATGCCGAAAATCATGGCTACGGAGTAGTCGAGGATTTGGTTGGCCATGGCGTCGGTTATTTTGCGCACGAAAAGCCGGATGTTTTTAATTTTATGATTCGCGATAATTCACCGGAAAACATTACCTTAAAACCGGGCATGGTTATCGCGATTGAACCGATGATCAATGAAGGGGATTATGAGATTAAGGTTGCGAAAAATGACTATACGATTTTAACGGCCGACGGATCTTTAAGTGCGCATTTTGAGCATACGGTTGCGGTTACGGATGATGGATGCGAGGTTTTAACAAGATAAAATATATAATTTACAAGAATTACATTTTACTCGCTCTTCATTATTTAACAATTACAATTATATTACGCTCACTATTTTTTTCACATGATTGCATATTTTTATAAGTTTGGTTGGAAAGAAAAAAATAATGGTTCGCTAAAATATAATTGCTAATTGTTAAATAATTAAAAAAACAATCATAGTCAAAAATATTATTTGCCTTCTTAAATGATTAAACAAAACATAATTCTTGTAAATTAAATATCCATTTATAATTAACTAACAACATAATCATGCCGCAAGACGCAAAAAAATATTTAGGAATTGATTGGGGGACCAAGAGAATTGGTCTGGCTTTGGCTGATGAAGAGACATGTTTAGCGCTTCCTTATAAAACAGTTGCTAATTTAGAGGAAGTGCTAAAAGAAATTATAGAAGAGGAAATTAATTTTATTGTTGTCGGCAGTCCGAAGAAAATGAGCGGCGAGGAAGCGAACAATAAAGAATGGGAATATTTTGTCGGACAGCTTAAAGAAAAATCCGGTGTTGAAGTTGAATTATTGGACGAACGTTTAAGTTCATTGGCGGCTGATGCTTTAAGCGGGGAAGATAAAGACAAAGCGGGGCGGGACGAAATTGCCGCCACGCTAATTTTACAAGACTATCTCGATAAGAATTAAAATATGGACGAAAGTCGAAATAGCCCGGCGCTTATTTTAAATCGCCATGATTATAAAGAAAGTGATACTTTAGTGACGGTTTATACAAAAAATTTTGGCAAGTTAAATCTTATCGCGCGGGGAACAAAAAAAATGAAATCAAAATTAGCGGCCCATTTGGAGCCGCTTAATTTAAGTAACCTGATGATTTTAAAAGGCCGTGGGCGCGATTATATCGGGGCGGCGATTATTTCACAGGCCTATTTAGGAATTAGAGCCGATTTAAATAAAATATTTTATGCCGGTAAGGCCCTTAATCTTTTTAACCGGCTTGTTAAGGAAGAACATGTCGATGAGCGCATGTTTTATTTAATTACCCGTTGGCTTGATATTCTTGAGGCCTTTAAGGAGGGAGAAGGGAAAAAAGAATTGAGTAAAGAAAGCGGGGAATTATTATTTGCAGTTTTTGCTTTTAAATTTCTCGCAGAATTAGGTTATCAACCGGAGCTTTATCACTGCTTAGGTTGCGGGCAAGAAATAAAAAGCGGTCAAAATCATTTCAATTTCAAAAGCGGCGGGATTATTGAACAGGCCTGTCTTGATAAAAAGGAATTTTTAGAGCTTCGCTATAACGGTGGAATTCTTCCGGTTACGGATAATTGTATTAAGATATTGCGCTTTATAACCGATAATAAGTTCGCGATGGCCGGAAAACTTAAAATCGATAAGAAATTGATAAAAGAATTATCTATTTTTGTTAAGAATTATGTTGATTTTGTGCTATAATATAGTTTGCAGCCAGCTATGGTCTTAAAAATACATTTATGACTAGTCTAAATAAATTAAAGAAGACACAAACTTGTCCTTTTTGTGATAAAAATAATTTAAAAAAACTTTCTCTTTTCAAAAACTAAATATTCAATAGTTATTGCGAACTTATTTCCGGCCACCCCGGGACATGTTTTGATAATTCCGAGGCGCCACGTTTTATCAATTTGCGACTTAACTGATTTAGAATGTGCGGATATTAGTTTAGCGGTAAAAAGAGCAATAAATACTATTGTTGAAAAAATAAATTCTCAGGGGGTTGTTGTGCTCTCTAGTATTGGTAAAATTGCCGGTCAAACGATTAATCATTGCCACGTGCATGTTATAAGTAAAAATAATCGCGATGGATTTAAAATAGCTAAGCGTAAAAAGGATAAATATTTGAAAAAATCCAAAGAAATAACCGAAGGGGAATTAATAAAACTCAAAAAATATTTTAAATAATATTATCTAGAAAATAAAAAAAGCGCTGGTTGGCGCTTTTGTGGTGATAAGTATAAGAAATTATTCATTGTGCGAATATTTTTTTTATATTTATCAGTAAGTCTTCACTTATTGGAGTCTTCTCTCCAATTCGTTCCGGAAGTTTCAGATTTCCATTTTTCTCATATAATGCAATGTGAAAATGGAAATGGTCAATAGTTTGACCGGCTTCCTGACCTTGGTTAAACCAACCAAATATCGGCGGAATTTCAAACTTTTCATTAATAGTCATAATCGTTTCCTGATAAAGAAGGACAAGATCAATCAGTTCTTCCTTTTTTAGATCGGTTATTAATGAAACATGCCTTTTTGGCGTGACTAGTAAGGCGAATTTGCCTAGGGGGCAATAATTGATTATCACTCTGCTATAAACAGTTTCCTTCAGCAGGAGTTTATCAAAAATTTCGCAAAATACACAGATTTTTTCCATTACTCATATTTTTTAAATGTTCATTATCACAACTATAACATTATCACAACTATAACATTATCACAATATTATATAATTGTCAATAGATTGAAACTTTTGGGTATTTTAAGCTCTTTTTCTTGCTAAAAGAGGAGAAATAAGATAATATTTAAGTAGTTAAATAGAGAATTTTTAATCGATTTTTGGTTTTTTAGAAAATCAAAAAGCAATTTTTTATATGTTAAGAACTCATACTTGCGGGGAATTAAATAGCTTTAATGTTGGCCAAAAAGTAGTACTAAGTGGCTGGGTTAACAGCGCTCGTAATCTAGGCGGTCTTATTTTTATCGACTTACGCGATCGCTACGGCTTAACCCAAGTTAAAATTGACCCGCTTGAAAATAAGGAAGCGGCTAGTATTGGGGAAAAACTGCATGGTGAATGGGTGATAAAGGTCAGCGGCACAGTCATGGCGCGTCCGTCAGAAATGAAAAACGATAAGATGGAAACCGGAGAAATTGAAGTGATTGTTTCGGAAATCGAAGTTTTAAGTCAGGCGCAAGTTTTGCCTTTTGAAATAAGCGACGAAAAAAAAGGTGAGGCGAATGAAGCTCTAAGATTAAAATATCGTTTTATTGATTTGCGCCGTCCGAAATTACAAAAAATGTTAGCGGTCAAAGATCAGTTTATAACTTACTGCCGCGAATATTTTCACGCCCAAGGATTTATTGAAGTACAGACTCCAATTCTCGCTAACTCATCTCCAGAGGGAGCGCGCGATTTTTTAGTGCCTTCAAGATTATATCCGGGAAAATTTTATGCTTTACCGCAAGCGCCGCAACAGTTTAAACAATTATTAATGGTCGGCGGACTCGATAAATATTTTCAAATTGCACCTTGCTTCCGCGATGAAGATCCGCGCATGGATCGTGCTTACGGAGAATTTTATCAACTTGACGTGGAAATGAGTTTTGTCGAACAGGAAGATATTTTCTTAGTCATGGAACCTTTGATGATTAATTTGATGGAAAAATTCAGCGAAAAGAAAGCGGTTGGTCTTTTAGACTCCGGTCGTTTTCGACGTTTATCTTGGCGCGAGTCGATGGAAAAATACGGGGTTGATAAACCGGATTTGCGCTTCGAGATGCCGATTAAAAATATTAGTTCGCTTGTTAAAACTTGCGGCTTTTCCGTTTTTGAAGAGGCGATAAAAAACAAAGGGGTTGTTCATGCTTTAAGAGTCGAAGGCGGTGCAAAATTTAGTCGCAAAGAAATTGATGAACTTACCGATTTAGCTAAAAAAAGAGGCGCGAAAGGTTTAGCTTATTTATCAATTAAAGAAGGCGCGATTAATTCGCCGCTGGCCAAATTTTTAAGTCCGGAAAAAATACAGGAGATTATAAAAGAAACTGAAGCTAAAGACGGCGATATTGTATTTTTCGCGGCCGACTTATGGCGCACAGTTTGCAATGTTTTAGGTGTGATTCGAAATGAAGTCGCGACAAAATTAAATTTAAAAGATAATTCGAAAGCGGCTTGGGCGTGGATTGTTGATTTTCCGATGTATAGTTATTCGGAAATTGAAGAAGGCCGAATTGATTTCGGACACAATCCTTTCTCGATGCCTCAAGGCGGACTTCAAGCCTTAAAAGAAAAAGAACCGCTCGACATTTTAGCGTATCAATTCGATTTAGTTTTGAATGGTTTTGAAGTTTCAAGCGGTGCGATTCGAAATCATGAGCCGGAAGTTATGTTTGAAGCGTTTAAAATAGCCGGTTATTCGAAGGAGGAAGTTGAAAAAAGATTTGGCGGGATGATTAATGCTTTTTCTTATGGCGCTCCACCACACGGCGGAAACGCCCCCGGTCTTGATCGAATTTTAATGGTTTTAAATGATTGGGATTCGATTCGCGATATTTACGCCTTTCCGAAGGATGGTAACGGCAAAGATTTAATGATGGACAGTCCGAGCGAAGTTTATCCGGCGCAGTTAAAAGATTTATCGATAACGATAAATAAAAAAGATAAGAAATAATTTATAAATACCCATATGTCTAAGACACTAGTAAAACAACTTTATCGCGAAACCGCTCAATATTTAAATAAGGAAATTAATGTTTCCGGTTGGGTTAGGACAGCGCGATCTTCGAAAGAATTTGGATTTATTGAATTAAACGATGGCTCTTTCTTTAAGAGCGTGCAGATTGTTTACGATACAACTTTAAGTAATTTCTCCGAAGTTGAAAAAATTAGTGTTGGTTCGTCCTTAGAAGTTAAGGGGACTTTAGTTGAATCACCGGCCGCCGGTCAGGTGTTTGAATTAAAGGCGACAAGTATTGATATTTTAAGTTTAGCGCCAGTTGATTATCCCTTACAGAAGAAAAAACATAGCTTTGAATTTTTAAGAACGATTGCGCATTTACGCGGTCGCAGTAATACGTTTTCCGCGGTTTATCGTTTGCGTTCAACTTTAAGTTATGCGATTCATAAATTTTTTCAAGAAGAAGGTTTTAGTTATATTCATACGCCGATAATTTCAACCAGTGATGCCGAAGGGGCCGGAGAGATGTTTCAAGTAACGACTCTGGATTTAAAAAATATTAAAAAAACAGAAAAGGGCGAGATTGATTATAATGAAGATTTTTTTGGTAAAAAAGCGGGGTTAACAGTAAGCGGCCAACTTAATGCCGAGGCTTTAGTTATGGGTCTTGATAAGGTTTATACTTTTGGACCGACTTTTCGCGCCGAGAATTCAAACACGACGCGACACGCTTCCGAATTTTGGATGATGGAGCCGGAAGTTGCCTTTAACGATTTAAATGACAACATGGATTTAGCGGAGAAGATGCTTAAATATTTAATCGCCTATGTCCTTAAAGAATTGCCGGAAGAGATGGAATTCTTTAATAAATTTATCGACGAAGGAATTAGCGACCGCTTAAATAATATTTTAAATTCGAAATTTGGTCGAATAACTTATACGGAAGCGATTGAGATTCTTAAAAAATCCGGTGTAAAATTTGATTATCCGGTTGAATGGGGAATTGATTTACAAACTGAACATGAACGTTATTTAGCCGAGGTTGTTGTCAAAGGTCCTGTTTTCTTAACGGATTACCCGAAAGATATTAAGGCTTTTTATATGCGTTTAAATGAAGATAAAAAAACAGTGGCGGCGATGGATCTACTTGTTCCGGGAATCGGAGAAATTATCGGCGGAAGCCAAAGAGAGGAGCGCTTAGACTTTTTAGAAAAGCGAATGGATGAGATGGGGCTAAAAAAGGAGGATTATGCTTGGTATTTAGATTTAAGAAAATACGGTTCCGTTAAGCACGCCGGCTTCGGTTTAGGTTTTGAAAGATTAATTATGTATTTATCCGGCATGGCTAATATCCGAGACGTCATTCCTTTTCCGAGAACGCCAAAGAACGCGGAATTCTAATTTTAAATATTTATGTTGCCAGAATTTCAAGAGACAACTACATTTCTTTTAGATCTTGCCGAAAAAGCAAACCGGATTTTATTGAGATATTATTCTCCGGCCGGCATTTCATTTTCGGTAAAAGCGGATTCATCACGTGTTACCGAAGCTGATCTAGAAGTTAATCGAATGGTGATTGAGGAAGTTGAAAAAAATTATCCCGACTTTAAAGTTCTAGCCGAAGAAGAATCAAACAATACTAAAGATTCAAAAAAGCTTTTTGTTGTTGATCCCTTGGACGGAACTTTGAACTTTACACTTGGTTCGCCCTTATTTTGTTTTTCGGCCGCCGTAGTGATTGATGGTAAAAGTGTGGCCGGAGTAATCTCTAATCCTTTAGCGAAACGAACTTTGCTGGCCGAGGAAGGGAAAGGGACATGGCTTATTGAAGAAAATAAAAAAATGCTTGTTAGTAATAAAAAAGATTTTGATCACGCCCTGATAAATTGCGGTTATAAGGAAACAGAATTTTCCGCTCTCCTACATAATTTAAGTGCTCGTACGCCATCCCTTTTTGCTGTTTGTGAATATGGTTCAATGGTCGCTATCGGCTCATTTCAGGGGGCGATTTATTTAAGTCGTTGTCCTCACGATATCGCGGGCGTTAAAATTATCGTTGAAGAAGCAGGCGGAAAAGTAACAGACATCTATGGTGAAGATCAACGTTACGATAAACCGCTGCGCGGCGCTTTGATCTCTAACGGAATTTTACACAACGAACTTCTTGCTTTAATTGATAAGTCTGGTTTACGGAATAAATTAAAAACAATTCAGTTATAATAACTAAATTTTAATCATATGAATAAACATAACGCAAAGTATGCATTTTATTATCTTCTGTCTTTTGTGGCGTTAGTTTTTATGGCGCTGTCGGTCGGGATGATTTGTTTCGAAATAATTAATAAGCTTGTCTACGATGCAATTAGCGGCAGTAGTTTTTCAAGCGGTATTTTGCAATTTGCAATCTCGGCGATAATTATTGCAACGCCGATTTATTATTTAATCTCAAATTTAATTGCCAAGGGATTACGAAAAGAAGAAATTGAAAAAGATTCCGGAATTCGTCGTTGGTTAACTTATTTTATTATTTTAGTTTCCTCTTTAATTATCTTAGGTGTCCTTATTTCAACAATCACTAATTTCTTAAGCGGAGAAATGACGACACAATTTATTTTAAAATCATTAGTCGTTATTATTATTTCCGCCGCGACTTTCTCATATTATTTTTACGACATTAAGCGCGATGATTTAGTTAAAAAGGACAAGTTTGTAAAGATTTTTTTCTTTGCTTCACTTACTTTAGTTATTGCCGCTTTTATCGCCGCTTGGTTTTTTGTCGAATCGCCAAAAGTGGCGCGGGCAAAACTTTTAGATCAAGTTATTTTAAATAATATTGATAATTTAGAAAGCACGGTAAATGCCTATTACACGAAGAATAAAGCTTTACCAAACTCTTTAGATGATATTAAAAATAATCCCGATTTCTTTATTAACGAAAAGGCTTTAATCGATCCGGAAACGGGAGCGACAATTATATATCATAAAAAGTCAGCCACGGAATTTGAATTTTGTGCGACGTTTAGATTAAGTAATAAAGAAATGGATCCTAATCAAGGCCCATATTATACAGTTCCAGTTGGCCGCGCTCATTTAGCGGGTTACCAATGTTTGAATGGAAATTTGTATTCTCTTAACAATGATAAAAATATTAATGTTAATGTGCCGGCGACACCTGATAACGTAAGCCCCGCGATTCCGGCCCCGGCCGCCACTAACTAATTTATGATTGAATTCACAACGGAAAAATTTTCAGGACCTTTGGGTTTGCTTCTTCAACTAATTGAAGGAGAAGAATTAGATATTACCGAAATTAATTTGGCAAAAATTGCCGATCAATACGTTTCCTATATTCGCTCGATTAGTGATACCGACGCGGAAGAGATGGCAGATTTTTTAGTAATCGCGGCGAAATTATTGTTTATAAAGTCGAAAGCCCTTTTGCCTTATTTATATACTGAAGAAGACGAAAAAGAAATTGATGATTTAGAGAAGCAACTAAAGATGTATAAAGAGTTTGTCGCCGCGAGTCAGAAAGTTAAGGAAATTATTTCGCTTGAGAATTTTTTATTTTTACCGCCTTTACTAAAGAATCGCCGCAGCCAATTTAATTTACCGGTTTTCTCGGCGCCGAAGAAAATAAATTCGGATTTATTACACGCCTCTTTTTTAAATATTTTAGAAAAGTTAAAAAAGAATCAGGAGGAAGTATTACCGGAAAGAACGTTAGAGCCGAAAATTAATATCGAAGATAAGATATTTTTAATCCGAAAATTATTGTTCGATAAAGTTAAAGTCAATTTTTCGAAACTTCTAAGATCAGTCGCAACAAAAACGGAAATGATTGTTAGCTTCTTAGCAGTTCTAGAATTAGCAAAACAACATGAATTAGTTTTTGATCAAGAAGAATTATTTAGTGAAATCCATATCAGTAATAATTTAGGGGAGTAAAACGGTAAATTAAATTTATGATATCAGAGAGAATTGAACCATATAAACAAACTGTTGACGTCAATTTAGATTCTTTGGAAAAAAATAAGACTTTTGAGAATATAAAAACACCGGCTGAACTTTTAACTTACATGCAAGAAAATATAGAATATGGTTTTGTCGGCAAGGATAATAATAAAATATATTCTCCTAAAAATAGTGATTGGGGTATTGGCGATGCGTTTCCTAAAGAATATTTTCTACAATCTCCAGAGCAACTTTTAGAAAGTAAGTATGGAACTTGTTGGGACCAGACAGAGCTTGAAAGAGATTGGTTTTTAAAAAATAATTATGAATTTAAAACATTCATCGCGATGTTTGATAAGGAAATAAGTCAAAAGAGCCCGGCTCATACTTTTTTAGCGTATAAGAATAAAGATAAATGGAATTGGTTTGAAAATGCACTTGATAAAAAGAACGGTATTCATGAGTTTGAGAATATTAATGACTTGATTAATGAAGTTAAAGAAGAAATTTCAAATAATGCCGCTAATAATGGGGCCACAGAGGCGGAGATGAAAAAATTTAAATTATCAGAGTATAAAACTCCGAAATATGGTTGTAGCACTGAAGAGTTCATGAATAATGTAATATGAAATCACTTAAGTTTAAAAACGATTTGGTTATAGAAATATTAGCTGGGCGTAAGACAAGTACCTGGAGATTATTTGATGATAAAGATTTAAAAATTGGTGATGAAATTGAATTAATCAATAAAGACACGCTCGAAAAATTTGCAGAAGCAAAAATAATTGAAGTTTCGGAAAAAAAGATAAAAGACCTTGAAGAAAAAGACGCTGTCGGGCATGGAAAATTTGAAGGCGGAAATAGTGTAGTTGAAAATTTCCGACAGTATTACGGAGATAAAGTAAATCTAAATACTAATGTAAAGATTATTAAATTCGAGTTAAAAAATATATAAATTTCAATAATTAAAATAAATATGTCAGTAAAATCACAGTTAGAATCATTACTATTTGTTGGGATTAAACCGTTATCGGCGAAAGAACTCGCTAATTTAATCGGGGCGAAGACGGAAGAAGTTCATGAGGCGCTTGAAGAATTAACGGTTGAGTATAAAAACTCCGGACGCGGTTTGGCGCTAATTTCGAATAATGGTCATTATCAGTTAACGACTTCTTCGGATAATTCTTCGTTAATTAAAGATTTTTTAAAGGACGAAATTAACGGCGAACTATCACAGCCAAGTCTTGAAGCTTTAACGATTATCGCTTATCGCGGACCGATTGCGAAAATTGAGATTGAAAAAATTCGCGGCGTAAATTGCAGTTTAATTATCCGTAATTTATTACTACGTGGTTTAATCGAAGAAAAATTCAATAAGGTCAAAAATGAAAATTATTATTCGGTCACAAACGATTTTATTCGTTTCTTGGGTTTAAGCACTCTAAATGATTTACCGGAATACGAAAAATTAAATAAACTTGAATCTTTGAATTTAAACGAAGGCGAAATCGAGAAAGAAGTTGAGGCGGTAATTGAGAAAGAGGAGCAAGTTCTAAATGATCAGGAGGAGGAAGCTGACGAAGAAACAGAAGAAGCTGACGATAATAAATAATAAAATTAATTTAAATGATCGGTTCCTTAATTTTAAATTTAATATTTTCCTGGTTTTTTATTACGAACAGTAATACGGCTTTAGTGAATTCTAATTGGCAGATGATTTCGCTTAATCCGGAAGCAAAAAACTTTGTTCTAAACTCCGATAAGGGCGCCGTTTTATCCGTTACCGATCGTTCGTTTCTATTTAAAAAGAACGCCGATAAGGTCCAGCCGATTGCCAGTATTACGAAGCTCATGACAGCGCTGGTTTTTCTTGATCATAATCCGGGTTGGGATCAGATTTACGAAATTACGCCGAGTGATAAAATTTTAGGCGGCCATTTAAATTTATTTTTGGGTGATCGTTTAAAAATAAAAGATTTATTTTATACAAGCTTGATCGCTTCCGATAACGGGGCGACGATTGCTTTAGTTCATGCAACGGGTCTGAGTGAAAAAGATTTTGTTTCGGAAATGAATAAAAAAGCGGCGGAATTAAAATTATTAAAAACTAAATTTTCGGATCCGATTGGCTTAAGCGATAATAATGTTTCGACGGCCGAAGAAGTTACTTGGCTGGCCAAAGAAGCTTTTAGCCGCAAAGAAATACGTGAAACGACCACGAACAGTAATTATGAATTTACAACAGAAGGCGGGAAAGATATAAAGATTGAGTCAACCGATAATTTATTATTCGACAGCGCGCCCGGTCCTTGGCAACTTTTAGGGGGAAAGACAGGCTATACTGATCAAGCCGGTTATTGTTTTGTCGGCCGCTTTAAGGACAACACGGGCCGTGAACTTATTTCGGCAATTTTAGGCAGTAGCGGCAAGAACGATCGTTTTATAGAAAGTAAAAATCTCGTGAACTGGGTTTGGCAAAATTATCGCTGGTCAAAATAGTTTAAGATAAATAATTAAGTATAAATCTAAATACAATAAATCAAAAAAAAGCCCTTATGCCCCATTTAAATAATCTCTATTTTAAATTCCGCAATTTTCTTTCCCATCGTTATCCAAAATTTTATTCTTTTTGCGATACGCGAAAATCTTTTGTTAAGTTCATGATTTCCGGCTGTTTCGGAATTATTAATGACTTGATTTTTTTATTTATTTTTCATGGTTTATTTAATTTAGGAATTGTTATCTCAACCAGTTTGGCTTTCGGCTTATCCTTCGCGGCGAATTTTACTTTGCAAAAATTTTGGACTTTTCGCGATTTTAATCAGAACAAAGCCTTCAGTCAAATGTTTTTATACGGCTTAAATGTTTTAATCGGTTTATCGGCGAACGGTGTCTTAATGCATTATTTTGTTTATGAATTAGGTATTTGGTACATGTTTTCGCAAATTCTGGTTGATATGATCCTGGGTATTTATAATTTTGCGGTTTATAAACTTATTATTTTTAAAACAGACCACCATGAAACTAATAGTCGAAAGAAAACAATTAGCTGAAAATCCGGAGATGTGGCTTCGAAGCGCCGGATATGTCATGATTGAAGACCGTCTGAGCGGCCACGCGAGTTACGCGCGCCGATTTTCGCGCGATTTTTATCCGCGCTATCACTTGTATTTTACGGTTGAAAAAGATAGTCTTAATAAAGAATACGTTGTCTTTGACCTCCACTTAGATCAGAAAAAACCGGGTTATGAGGGGCAAAACCGGCATAATGCGGAATATACCGGGGAATTAATCGAGGAGGAGATAAAACGTTTAAAAAACTTAGTTTTACCGGGCTTTTTTGTTTAAAATATGGCACAGGCGGAAGACGTAAAATCAAAGCTGGATATCGTCGAAGTAATTCGCGAGTATATTCCGGTTAAGGCGGTGGGCGCTAATTTTCAAGCGATTTGTCCATTTCACAATGAGAAATCGCCGTCTTTTGTGATTTCCCCGGATAAGCAGATTTGGCATTGTTTTGGTTGCGGACGGGGCGGGGATGTTTTTTCCTTTGTGATGGAAAAAGAAGGACTGGGCTTTATGGAGGCGATGCGCTTACTGGCGCCAAAAGCGGGGGTCACTTTAAAAAATGAAAATCCGGAAGAGTATTCAAAACGGAATCGGTTTTTAGACATCCTTGAACTCGCCGGGAAATATTATGCTTATAATCTAACAAATTCGACGAATAAAAACGCTTTAAATTATTTAACGAAGCGCGGTTTAAAAGAGGAGACGATCAAAGAGTGGCAAATCGGCTCGAGTTCGGAGTCTTGGGATTCTTTATATAATTTCTTAAAAGCGCGTCCTTTGTCGGGGCAGAAATTTACGGACGACGAAATGTTCCAGGCGGGCGTAATACTTAAAAGAGACCCCGCAAAAGGGCAACGAGGCTATTTTGACCGTTTTCGGGATCGAATTATGTTTCCGATTTGGGACGTTAATAATAATTTAATCGCATTTACGGCGCGCGTTAATCCGGAGAAGGAAAAGACCGAAAAAATGGGCAAATATATCAATAGCCCGCAATCAGCGGTTTATGATAAGAGCCGGGTTCTATTCGCCCTTAATAAGGCAAAAACGGCGATTAGGAAGCTTGATTTAGCAATTGTGGTTGAAGGGCAGATGGACGCAATTTCTTGCCATCAGGCGGGATTTACGAACGTGGTCGCATCTTCGGGAACGGCTTTGACGCGCGAACAAGTAACGCTTTTGAAAAGATTTACGACCAATATTGCTTTATCTTTCGATATGGACGATGCCGGGCAGATGGCCGCTGATCGGGGAATTAAAGAGGTTCTGGCGCAAGAGATGAGTTTAAAAATTATTGTTTTGCCGTACGGGAAAGACCCGGACGAATGTTTGAAAAATAATCCGGCCGATTTTAAAAAAGCGGTTGAGGAGGCGAAGCCGATGCTGGAATACTATTTTAATAAAGTAAGCGAAGGGCTCGATCTTTCTGAGCTTGATAATAAAAATATTGTTTCGAGTAAAATGCTTTCGATGATTGCTTTAGTTGTTAATAACGTTGAGCGCGATTACTGGCTTAAAAAAGTGGCGAATGATTTAGATATTAATGAAGTTATTTTAAGAGAGAGTTTAGAAAAAAGTTTAGCGGCGGCCAGTTCGGCGGCGGCGCAAAATAGCGACAAGAAGAAAGAGAATACCACCCCTTTGCAGAATTTAAGTCGTGAGGAAAAATTATCAGAATTATTACTCTCACTGCTCATAAAATTCCCGGATTTTTTAAGTTATGTAATCAGTAATTTAGAGCCGGAATTATTGGCCGGTCTGGAAAACATCGGGTTTTACAAAAACCTGATTATCTATTATAATAAAGTAGCTATTTTAGATTATAAGGCCTTCCACGCATATCTAGACGAGAATGGCCAAGGCGAGGAAAAACTTTTAGAAAAGCTCATTCTTTTAGGGGAAAAAGATTTCTATAATTACGAAACAGCGCAAGTTAAATCGGAAATTATTAAAATTATTATCGAGCTTAAAAAGTATTCCTATCAGAAGGAAATAAAAAAAATCGAGAAGCAACTTCTTGAGTCTGAAAAAAAAGGCGAAGAAGCAAATACAATTAAGCTTATGGACGAACTTAAAAATTTGACCGATAAGATAAAAAAGATTAATTTAGATTAAGATATAAATAAATTTAGATTAAATTTTTAAAAAAGCGTTTAATTATTTTTTCAAAATAATATGGCTAAGAAAAAGCCTTTAAAAGTTAAGAAAAACTTAATCAAGAAAGCAATGAAGAAACCGGTTTTAAAAACGAAGAAAAAAACCGTCCTAAAAAATCCTAAAACTAAACCGTCCAAGAAGGTTCCGCTTAAAGTCGCTAAACCAAAGGTTAAAAGCGGAAAGAAGGCTGTTACTTCCAAAAAGGTCAATAAAAAAATGCCCACAATCAAGTCTTTGCACGCGAAAAAAATCGTTAAGGTCGTCGAAGAAAAAGAAATTAAACGACCGACCGAAGAACAGATGCAAAAACTGATTGAAAAAGGACGTTTACGAGGATTTATTACCGAGACGGAATTATTATATTTATTTCCTGAAGTCGAGGAATATGTTTATGAATATGATGTCTTTTTAGGCGACTTGCAAAAGGGCGGCGTTCAGATTATGGAAGACTCGGGCCGGATTTTAGATATGGCCGAAAAGAAAGCGAATCAACCGGTTTTAACCGGAAAAGCTTTAGCCCATCAGAACGCGATGAATATTGATTTATCAAAATTAAGCGCCGACTCGATTCAGATGTATTTAAAAGAGATAGGTAAGGTGGCATTACTCACCGGCGAAGAAGAAGTTGAACTGGCGAAACGAAAAGAGAAGGGCGATAAGGAAGCGGAGAAGAGAATTATTGAGGCGAACTTGCGTTTAGTTGTTTCAATCGCAAAAAAGTTTGCCGGCGCGAAAGGCATGAGTTTATTAGATTTAATTCAGGAAGGGAATATCGGTTTATTCCGCGCCGTCGAAAAATTTGAATATCGAAAAGGTTATAAATTTTCGACCTATGCGACTTGGTGGATTCGCCAAGCAATTACTCGCGCTTTGGCCGATCAATCGAGAACAATTCGTATTCCGGTTCACATGGTGGAAACGATTAATAAATTTCAACAAGTCCAACGTAATTTAATTCAGGAATTAGGCCGTGAACCTTTAGCCGATGAAATTGCTTCCGAGATGGGCGAAGAGATTGATAAGATTAGATATATCATGAAGATTTCTCAGGATACGATTTCGCTTGAGACAACAATTGGTGATGACGACGAGGATTCAACGCTTGAAGATTTTATCGAAGATGTCAAAAATGTCACTCCAGACAGAGTGGCCGCTTTACAATTATTACGCGACTACGTTAAGGCAATTGTCGCTCAGTTATCTTCCCGCGAACAGAAAATCTTAGAGATGCGTTTCGGATTAGTCGACGGCGTTGCTCATACTCTTGAAGAAGTGGGTCAGGAATTTGAAGTTACCCGCGAACGTATTCGTCAGATTGAATCGAAGGCCTTAGAAAAAATCCGAAAGTTTAAAGGTTTAGAGAAGTTAAGAGATTATTAATTCTTAAAATATAAAACTATGTTTGGCATTGAAAAAATGTTTGCGCATAGCGCGGTAGAAAAAAAAGACGAAAATACCGCTCCTAGCCCCGAGAAAAGTTCGGTTCTTGATAAAGCGGCTAAGATGGCCACTTTGTTAGCTCTATTAAACATGCCACTCCTAGGCAGCGCAGAGGGCAAGATGGAGAATAATCCAGATCAGAAAAAACCGACTCTCGAGGAAACACGAGTTAATTTAAAGAATTTAGTAACCTTAGTTGAAACAAGCACCGAATCGCAAACTAAAAGTTTAGGAAGTAGAAAGTTAAAATCTCATTCTTTTGCTTCCGGAGAAAATGTTCTCGTTGCCGAAGGTAATGCTTATGTCATGATCACTCAAGACGGTGACAGTCGACTGTATTTTGATGATAACGCTGATGGTGTTCTTGATCGTTTAGTTATTAATAAAGATGTTGATCCAAAAGACGGAAGTGATAAGAAGTTTATGAAAAATGCCATGTATGTTTTCACGCCGGTTGAAAAAGTTATTGAAGACAATAACGTCACGGCAGACTTTAAACCGGAGAAGGTCACTTTATTTAGTCTTGATCAAACAAATAATAAAATAAGTATTGTTGATGGAGAAACAGCCGGCAGTTTGACCAAGGAAGGAGAAGAGGCGGCTCCGTATATTAAGAAGGCTCAGGACAAATACGCCGCACTGATTGAAACTTTAGCGAGCGAGGCGAAATAATTTTAAAGATTTATACAATATAAAAGAACTGGTATTTGGCCAGTTCTTTTTTTGATATCTAAAATTTAACAGAATTTTATTTGATATTTAACTAGATTTTAATTAGATTTTATTTAATATTAGCCTTGATATTGTTAAGAATCTGGGCTATAATATCTAAATTAAATTATTAATTTATAAATTTATGGAAAAAGAAATTTTGAGTAAATTACACAAAAATTTTGAGGAAACAAGGCATGAAGAAAACAATATTGAGTTTTGGCTAGCCAGAGAATTACAGGAATTGCTTGGTTATTATGAGTGGCGTAATTTTTTAGGTGTTATTGAAAAAGCCAAAATTGCTTGTAAAAATGCGGGCCAATCAGAAAATGATCATTTTGTTGACGTCAACAAAACGATAAATATGCCTAAAGGGGCCAATAAAGATATCAATGATATTATGCTTACTCGTTATGCTTGTTATTTAATCGCGCAAAATGGAGATCCGCATAAAGATGAGATAGCTTTTGCGATGACATATTTTGCGATGCAGACACATAAACAGGAGATAATTGAAAAACGTTTAGCTGAATGGGAGCGTTTACAAGCCAGGGAGCGATTAACCCTTACGGAAAAGAAATTGTCAGGTATTATGTATGAGCATGGCGTTGATAGTTTTGGTTTTGCTCGAATTCGTAGTCATGGCGACGAAGCGTTATTTGGAGGAAATACAACGCAAGATATGAAAATTAAGTTACAAGTACCAAAAAACCGTGTTTTAGCCGATTTTTTGCCGACCATAACCATAAAAGCTAAAGATTTAGCGAGTGAAATAACTAATTTTAATATTAAAAAAGAACCTTCATTATATGGAGAACATTCTATATCCAGCGAGCATGTTAAAAATAATCGGGATGTTCGGAATCTATTGGTTAAGAGTGGCATAAGACCGGAAACATTAGCGCCAGAAGAAGATGTCAAAAAACTGGAGCGTAGAGTTAAATCAGAAAATAAAAAATTTCCAAGCGCTGTTAAAAAATTGAATGTTTAGTAAGGGAATAGACTTGTTATTTTAAATTAAAATTTGGTTTGACATTAACCAGGATAATATGGTAATTTACTATGAATAGTAATTTAAAAATATAATAAACATATATAAAAGAAAGGAAAACAAATTATGAAGATTAAAGGTATTGAATTCAACGTTAATGCCGCGTCCGGCGCCTTAGGGTGGTTCGGGGAAGGCTATTGGTATCACAAGATTTACGGATTCATTTTTCCGTCATTTAAAAAGACGATGGCGGACCTAAATTTTGTCACCAAGACGATAGTGCTTAATGCGGTAAGCTTAAGCGGTCCGGGTTTTGTGCCGTTACTAGCATCCGGAAAATTACAAAAAATTAAACGGGGAGCTTTAGGGATATCCTTTATGCCGGTCGGAAGAACAATTGAAGAAATGCTCTTTGAAACGAGAAGTTTTAGGGACAAACTAATTGAGACAATAAACAGGGGACACTATTATTTTAAAGAAATTTTTCAGTCTCCGATCTGGGTACAAGTAAACCAATCTTGTTCGAACACAATTAGAAGTGATGGACAGATTCTTGCTTACATGAAAGATATTCTTGGAATGCTTCAGCCTTTAAGAAAAACTCAGATCATTGTGCTTGATTTAAAGGTGAATTTCTTAATTCCCAATGAAGTAATTGCTGATATTTGTAAAAGTGATTTATGCGACGTGATTACAATTTCCAATACGATTAAGTTTGGCAATGAAGAATCAGACATCCCTTGGAAAAGCTTATTCTGGTGGCGGACAAGCTCTCCTTTAGCAAAATTCGGCGGCGGTGGATTATCCGGGAAGCCATTATTTGAGGCAGTTTGTAATAAAATTATTTGCTTACGCAATCACGGAATAAAAATCCCAATAAAGGTGAGCGGCGGCATATTCTCCGTGTCTAACGTTAAATTGCTCAAGGCCTGCGGTGCGAGCGCAATTGAGTTTGCAACGGTTATTAGCCTGCGTCCTTGGCGGATAAGCCGAATCGTTAAAGAGGCGAGAAGGATATTTTAATCTAAATGATTTTCAAAAGAAACAAAAAAATAGCTCCACCAAAAATGGGGCTATTTAATTGTCTGGATGCCAATAAAAAGTCCTAATTTCCGCTTATTTTAAAGTTTTTTTAACGTTATTGACATTTTAGCAAAATAATATTAATATAAAATATTGGTTTGAACTTTAAAAATCTAATATAATTAACTAAAAGAAAGGAAAAATATGAAAACAGTAAATTTAATTCCATTAAGCACCATGCCTTTGATTAAGGCAGGTGATAACATCGCTGAGTTAATAGTTTCTAGCTGTAATAAAGAGGCAGTAGAACTGTTGGATGATGATATTATCGTTATTGCGCAAAAGATAATCTCTAAAGCTGAGAACGCAATAGTAGATTTGAAAACTATTACGCCATCATCACGGGCATTAGAAATTGCCTCACAAACCGGACGCGACGCAAGATTAGTGCAAGTATATTTGGACGAGTCATCAGAACTTCTCTATGTTAAGGAGAGAATGGTTATCACTCGTCACAAATTAGGATTTATAATGTCGAGTTCTGGTGTGGATCGCTCTAACGTCGCAGAACACTCCCATGAAACTGTTGTTCTCTTACCCAAGGATGCCGATGTAAGCGCCGCCGCTGTCAGGGCGGATATTAAAACATTAACCAATAAAATAGTTAGTGTGATAATAAATGATTCTGGAGGACGCAGCGATCGCGCTGGGTCAGTCGGAATAGCTATCGGACTCTCTGGAATCTCTACGATTGAAAATCGGTCGCAAAAAGATCTTTTTGAAAATCAAGCGAACAGTCAAATCGCTTTGGTTGACGAATTGGCCGCAGCCGCTTCAATTCTAATGGGGCAGGCCAATGAAGGCGTGCCAGTTGTTATTATTAGAGGGGTTAAATATACCTCTAGCGAAGACTCAAAAATTTCTCAAATCTTAAACTAAAGGAGGGTATCATGGACTATTTAAGAGTAAGTAATGATTTTTTCGATCCTGCCAAAAAAAATTTGGAGATTGTGGAGAGAAAAGGCTTGGGGCATCCTGATACGCTTGCCGACGCCTTAGCGGAATTAGTATCAATTGATTATTCGAATTTCTGTTTAGACAATTTTGGCGTGGTTTTGCACCATAATATTGATAAATTTTATATTGGCGCTGGTTTATTCAAAAGTGATTTTGGATATTGCGAAAAACTAAAACCAGTCCAAATATTTATCAATGGCCGGATGAGCGATAGTTTTGGTGGTCAAAAAATTGATTTGGTGGGGATGCAAAGAGAAACAATTTTGAATTATCTTCACGCGATTTTACCGCGTCTTTCAGAATCAGACCTTGTGATTAATCATAATGCGACTCAAAATTCACGATTATCGCATTGGTTTTCCCCTCGCGATATCAGTGATTTGCCTGAATACTCCAAGCTTAGTGCCGGCGATAGTGCGGTTTGTATTTTTAGCTGGCCACTTTCTCCGGTTGAAGATCTGGTTTATTGCCTAGAAGAATTTTTTTGGGATAAAACAGGCGATTTTCCTCATCCTAAATTTGACAATATTGGTCAGGACATAAAAGTCATGGCTTTTCGTCAAGGAAATAAAGTTGATGTTGGAATTAGATTACCGATTATTAGTACCTGCGTTAAGGGCCAGGATGAATACGAAGCAGCGGTTGATTTAATTCAACAACAAGTCAGGGTTTTTGCCCATGAAATTGTTGATAAAAAACTCAATCTCAGCTTAAGTGTAAATGCTAATAAACCATATTTACTTGGTATTGGCAGTTGCATTGAATGCGGCGAAGAAGGTTTGGTAGGCAGAGGAAATTCGAATTCCGGTTTAATTTCAGTTTTTCGCCCTCATTCTGTTGAGGCGCCATCTGGGAAAAACCCTGTTTATCATACTGGACGTGTACTTAATTTTTTGGTCATGAATTTATCAAAAGCTCTTTATAACGAGCTGGGAATTAAGAATACGGTTTCGGCGGTAACTAAAAATGGTGGTTCATTGGTGCCACCAGCCTTTCTTTCCATAAGTACTGATAAAAAAATCTCTCGTATTGATTTAGAGAGAGTTGTAAAAAAGTATTTTTTGGAAGTTGATTATCTAAGTCGTTTACTTTCTGAAAGACAAATAAAGTAAGGAGGGAAACATGAAATATCAATGTTCTATTATTTCAGTTAGTGAGGGAGTGGATTTCTACAGTGAATGTGATTTATATTCCGCCTTTAACCAGCCATCTATGCTTGCTGATCACCTAGATTTTTTTGTACTAAATAAACCGACGAATTCGGGGTACAAATTATTTTTTTGTGATTCAGTTGAGAACTCTATTAACTATTCGGGCCATGAGTGCCGAATAAGTTATCCTTGGACAATGATGAACAGCGGAGAAACTTTGCTTTATGCTGCCTATCCTTTACTTGAAGATCAAAGACAAAGTAAGAATTGGCTAACAGCTTATTCGGCCGCGGTATCTGTCGATGATAGTGGAATTTTATTACTGGGCAAATCTGGTGCTGGAAAAACATCTGTTGCCGTTGATCTTTGTCGACGGTATGGGGCTGAATTAATCGGCAATGATTTAATTATTCTCGGATTGCGCGATGAGCAGTTAATTGTCAAAGCAGGAACAAAATTTTTGTTTCTTCGCTACGAATCAGTTAAAAAGTCTCTGCCGGATATGATTAATGTATTTCCTAGAGTTCCTGTCGAGCCCTGGTTGTATAAGATAAAAATTAAACCCGAGGATGTTGGTGTAAATATCAGGATTGCACCCGCTAGTATAAAACAGGTATATAACGTTCATGTCGATGAGAGCTTTTCTTCCCTTTATGTTCAGGGCGAACAAAATTTAGCCACAAAACTCTTTCTGATTGAAAATTTCTCTCGCTATATTAAAGGCAGCTGCCTTAATATATTAGGAGGCAGTGATTTTAAAGAGTTGGCTTTTGTTCCTTCCTATGACAAAAAAGAGTATTTTCTTTTTCGAAGTAAATTAGCAGATCTTGTTTTGGCTAAAACTAAGTACATTTCTGGTCCGCTTAATTTAGTTACAGATTACATTTTTAAAAATCAACTTTAACAACAAAAGGCCGGTCAATCAACCCCGGCCTTTTTTAAATTTTAGGCCAGTGTTATAATAAAAATAACATAAATATTATGAAATATATTTCACCGCCAGATGGCCATGAGCTAGATAGAGCAATTGGTTTTCTGGTAAAAAATTATTCGCAAACCGGTAAAAATCCAAAACCAGTTGTTTCACATAGCATAAGATTAGCTATTTATCTTTTAGATTACGGCTATAACTTAGATTTAGTCATCACTGCTGTCTTACATGATTTAATTGAGGATAGTGATACAACCAAGGAAGATATTTTATTGTCTTTTGGCACTAAAATTGCCAATTGGGTTGATGCTTTATCATTTAAAACATCAATTGAAGACAAGGAAGCTAGGTACAAAGAAATGTTTGATAGAATTAAACTTGCCGGTCGCGAGGCCTTAATTATAAAATGTGCCGATATTTATTCAAATAGTTTGTATATTAGATTAGTTGATGATATGGAAAAACAGTCATTTTTGGTTTCTAAGTTAAAATATTTTTTAGATTTCTCTAAAGAGTTGATTCAAGAGGAGGTAGTTTGGCGCGAGTTGGCGGAACAGGAAATTATAGAGAGCAACCGGATAGCAGTTTTAAAAGTATGAGAGTCGCAGTAATTGTGCCGTCATATAATGAGGCTGACAATATTTCTTTTGTTACTCAAATAATTGATAAAGGCTTAACCATGGCTCTTAAAAAGTTTCCTGAAATAAAAGAGGCTGTTATTGTGAACGTTGATAATTCAAGCAAAGATAAAACCAGTATAGTTTTTAAAAAAACTGAAACTAGTTTTACTAAAGTTTCACTATTAACCAAGGGGCGACCCGGGAAGGGGAAAAATTTACTGGCGTTTTTAAAAAATAATTATAACAAATACGATGTTTTTGTTACCCTTGATGCTGATTTAAAAAGCATTAAGCCCGATTGGATACTTAAGCTACTGGCCCCATTTCTGGATAACGGCCAAAAATGTGATTTTGTTTGGCCCCTTTATAGACGAAGTCGTTTTGAAGGAAGCACCACGAATCATTTCGCTTATCCGCTTATCTACGCTTTATTTAAAACGGAAGTTCGCCAACCGATTGCCGGTGATTTTGCGTTTAGTCAAAAATTAGCGTCTAAAATTATTTCCCACCATATACCTAAAGAAGCTTATTATTATGGGATAGACATTCTCTTTTCTATTAGGGCCGTTCAATATGCTAGATATTCAGTGCAAATTGATTTGGGTGATAAAATACATAAACCCAGCTTTTCTAAATTAGAAAAAATGTTCCCGCAGGTTGCCTCGGCGGCGATTGATACTTTAAAAAATGGAAGGATTAAGCCAGCCTTTGGGATGACAAAAGTAAGCCAATCAATTTGTATAACGCCCAATAAATTATTTTTACATAAAGCTGAAGCCGATAAACTTTTTTTTGAAAATGTTGCTTATTTATTTAAGCATATAGAATATATAATGTGGCTTAGCGCGACAGACAAAGATAGAGTTAGGAATATACTGGAAACAGGAGCAATTTTAGATTCAAATTTTTGGTCAATGCTTATTTCTAAGTGGCTAAAATATGCCCTGAAACAAACACGGAAAAGCAGTTTACAAGCGGCAGAAGAATTGTTGCCATTTTTTATTTTAAGATCAGTTAGTTTTTGGAATTCAATAACAAGTATGAGTTGTGGGGAGGTTGAAAGTATAATAAAAAGACAAGCGCGCTTGATTAGAAATAAAATAAAATAATATGCTTTATTCCGCTCTTATCGGCCATCCAGTAGGTCATAGTGTTTCGCCTATTTTGTTTAATTATTTAGCAAAACAGGTAAATTTAGAATATAGTCACCTTAAAATTGATTTATCTAATAAGAATAAATTGAGAAGTGGCTTAAAAAGTTTGGTAGAACTCGGATTTTGTGGCGTTAATGTCACTCTGCCTTATAAATTAGATGTTATGGAGCATCTCAATAGAATAAGCCGAGAAGCCAGAAAAATTGGTGCAGTAAATACAGTCACTTTTAAAAAAGGGAAAATTCTTGGCTATAACACTGATGCCGAGGGAGCATTAATGGCTATCGAATTTAAATTGAAACCCATAAATTCTAATGATCAGGTTTTGATTCTTGGTTCAGGCGGGGCAGCGAGAGCCATTGCCTTTGCTTTGTATCAAAAAACAAAAAAAATAATAATTCTAAGTAGAAATATAAGTGAAGCCAAGGCACTTTCGTTTGACATTAGTCGAGGGAAAATTATTTATATAAAATTAACCGATTTTAATATTAAAGAACAGCTAGAATTAGCAAATGTGATTATTAACGCAACACCTGTGGGGATGCACCCCGATAAAGGAGAAATAATTAACCGTTCTATTTGGAAAAAAGTTGATGTTAAAAATAAATTTTTTTTTGATGCCGTTTTTAACCCTTATATGACAAGTTTTCTTAAAATGGCCGAATCTGGCGGTGCTCGAGTATGTTCTGGAATGTATATGATGATTTTTCAGGGCATTAAAGCTTTTAGTCTTTGGACCGGCGTGAAGTTGTCTAATATAAAAGTTGAAGAAATAAATGACATTTTAAAAAAATCTTTGTCTAACTAATTATGCATAGAATATCAATAATAAACGACGAAATAAGCGATAAGACTCAAGAAGTTATAAGTTTTTTGCAAAAAAATAAACTTCATTATGTTGAGCTGCGCTCTTTTAATAAAATAAATATTGCCAATACTAGTCTTTATTCGTTAAGTCGGCACGCCAAACAGTTTAAAAAAAATAAAATTGAAGTTTCTTGTATTGCCTCGCCTTTGTTAAAGTGGGAATATAAAAATAAAGTCCCCAGAGATATAAAAAAAACTCAACAAGTAAGCCATTTTTATGTCAAAAGTGATGATTCTTATGAAAAAATATTTAAGATAGCTGACATATTTAATACAAAGTACATCCGAATATTTTCTTATTTTAAATATTCAAATTTTAAAATCACCGACTTAGAAGTTGCGATTGAGCAATTAATTATTTTGGCCGAGAAGTATGATAAAATTCTTCTTATGGAAAATGAGCCGGTTTGTAATATCAGCAATCCTAGTCACCTTCAAAAATTCATTAATAAATATGGCGGCAAGCGGATAAAAATATTGTTTGATTTGGGAAATATTTATAAGCAGGGAGAAAAATTGAAATATGATGAATTATATAAAATAAAAGATTATATAGCATACGCGCACATAAAGGATTACTCCTTTAAAGGAAAAACTTACAAGGCTTTAGGGGGAGGAGATATTAATTATAAGAAATTTATTTCATGGATTGAAAAAGAAATAAAACATGATTTTTTTTATTCCTTGGAAACACATGCCTCTTCAACTAATCGTTTTAATGACTCAGAAAAGTCACTTAAGGAGTTAAGAAAATATATAAAAGAAAAAAAGGTGAAATATGGAATTGTTGGTTGTGGACGAATATTTAAAAAACATGCTCTAGCCATAAAAAATTGTCCTAACGCTGAGTTGTTCGGTATTTTTGACATAAACCATGGTAAAAGTAAGGCGGCCTCTAAAATTTACGATTGTCTAGATTATAATACACTCGATGAGCTTCTTTTAGATGTCGATGTAGTAAATATATGTACTCCGCATAATACCCATGCGGAAATTATAGATAAAGTTTTGAAAAAAAATAAATATTGTTTATGTGAAAAGCCGGGATCTTTGAATGAAGTTGATATGGCCAGGGTCAAAAATAATCATAATTATAAAAATAAGCTTTTTGTTGTCTATCAGAATCGATATAATAAAACCGTCCTCAAATTAAAGGAAGCAGTAAGAGCCGGAAAATTAGGAAAAATAATCTATGTTTTTGGTGGTGTGCGCTGGTTTCGAGATAAGGATTATTATAAAAAATCAGTTTGGCAGGGACGCCGGGAAAGTGAAGGAGGTATTATGTTTAATCAAGGAGCTCATATTATAGATCTAATTTCGAGTCTTTTGCCAAAAAAAACAGAAGTTTCAATAATAAATTCCTTTCGAGACAGGATTTATCATAATGGGATTAATACGGAGGACATATTTATTGCCCAGTTTAAAGTTAAAAAATTGCTGGTCAATTTAGAGATAACGGTTTCGTCGTTACCAAGCAACCTAGATTGTAATTTATTTATAATTTTTGAAAAAGGGCGAGCAGTTATTTGTGGCAAGTCTCTAGAGTCTTCGCTAAATATTGAAGCCCTTGATCATAAACAGAATATAGATTTAAAAGTAACCCCTAATGGGGACATTTATGGGTCAGCTCATCTGGAGCTAATTTCCTCGCTGACTGATTATATTCAGACGGGTTGCAAAAACAAAAATTTAGTTGATTATGACGAGGCTTGTTACCGCGTAGAGCTAATAAATAATTTATATAAATTAAGTAATAATTAATTATGTATGGCGGAAGTTTCATATAAATTGTTAATAGAGGGGTTGCCCTATAAAACAAAAAAAGGCGGGTTTGGTTATTCCTCAATTTCATTAATTAGGGACGGCAAAGATGTTATTCTTTTTGATGTTGGCCATTATGCGGTTAGGGCGGATATTATAAAAATCATAAAAAAATATAAAATAAATAAAGTTTTTTTATCTCATTTGCATTATGATCATTGCCTGAATATTGACTTGTTCCTGAATCGAGGAATTGATATTTATTTAAATATTAAAGAGTGGAATTATCTTAAAAAGATTAAATCCGATGATATTTATACTTTTAAATTTTTTGACAAGATAGTTAAGAAAGGAGATATTATCCTGTTTGATAAGGAATTTAATATAACTAAGAATGTTGTTGTTTTAGAAACAATTGGCCATACTGCGGGCCATAGTTCGCTATCCTTTGTAAAGAATAATAAAAAATATATTATTGCGGGTGATTCGATTAAAACCTATAAAGATTTTAAAAATTTAAAAAAGGCGGATGTGCCCCCTTACAATTACAAGATTTTTGTTGAGACGAAAAAATATATAATTGAAAATTTTGATATTATTATTCCGGGCCATTCCGGCATTATTAAAGACGGTAAATATAAGCAAAAAAAACTTACCGTTAAGGAGTTTTAATAAAAATCTTTTTTACCGCTTTTCAAGGATTTTTTATTCTAAATTATTTTCAAAAGAAACAAAAAAATAGCTCCACCAAAAATGGGGCTATTTTCATATTCGGAGTTGTAATGTAGCTGTTATATTGCTTAATTTAAAGCCATTATTGCTGGATTCAAGCTCCTAACGCAATTTTTTGACCGGTAATTAATTCATAAAAACGTTCTGATGGAGTATAAAAATCTAGAGTTTTTCTCGGTCTAGAATTTAGTCTTTTTTCCGCCTCACGTATGGC
>Ga0209697_10001002_pt1 | contig 45751 bp, 62 predicted proteins | sample AliMusrvi5mmetaG_FD_184115 | JGI IMG/M metagenome (GOLD analysis project Ga0209697, IMG submission 184115) | Freshwater lake bacterial and archeal communities from Alinen Mustajarvi, Finland, to study Microbial Dark Matter (Phase II) - Alinen... | ecosystem: Environmental > Aquatic > Freshwater...
ATAAAGGACAAAACGCCAATCTATTTCCTCCCTATTTCCCAACAGAAGAATGTGTTGTAGATATGGACAGTGTAGGAATGTCATATTTAGTTCCTGTTGAGGTATTCAAAGAAAATAAATATGAGCCACCCACTGGATTCGCTACAGAACATTATTCTATTTGCCAAGCTGCAAAGAGAATGGGTTATAGAGTTTTGTGTGATTTGAACATAACAATTATTCATGCTTTCTTGCCTAAGTATGGGGAGGATTGCCATTAAAGTTATAGCCAGCACCCACTACAATCGTCCTAAATACACAAAACAATGCTTTGAGCATTTATCTAAGTGTGTTGGGATAGAAAATTACCTCTTAGTTCTTGGGGTTGAGCCTGGGAATCAAGAGGTAATAGATTTATGCAGAGGAATAAACTTCTGTGATTATATGTTAAAGACCAATGAGCAACGAATGGGTTGCAATGCTAATATTGGAGATACGCTCGGTTTGGCTTTTAGATTCTCTGATTATGTGATTATGTTGGAGGATGATATTCTTTTTGCTAAAGACACACTCCTTTATTTTGAGCAATTTGAGAAATATAAAAATGAAAATTTGCTAAATATTTCCGCTTATCATAGAAAAAGCGATCCCAACGAGCCATATAAAACAACTAAAAGACGCTGGTTCACACCTTGGGGTTGGGCGACTTGGCGTAATAGATATGAATTTTTAACTCATGCTTGGACAGCCAAACACCCATCTTGGGATTGTTTCTGGAATGATTCTAAAATGCACGAAATCTATCCAGTTTGGAGCAGAAGCCAGAATATAGGTTGGGAGAACGGTACTTATTGTCCAGGCTTTCAATTCCACAGAGAGAACCAATGGGTAGAGAATTGGGCGGGCGATCAGGAATATGAAATAAAGGAGTTTATTTATGAATAAAATAGAACAAATAGAATTATCAATAAAATTAGCCGAAGAAGGTAAATCTAAATGCCCACCAGAAGTTCTTTCTATTGAAGGAATGAGTAGCCACAAGACCAGACATTTTCTTAATAACCTTTCTAAGACAAATTACCTGGAAATAGGCATCTGGAAGGGATCAACCTTTGTCGCCGCCAATTATGGGAACGACAATTATGCTGTAGGTATAGATAATTTCTCTGAGTTTGCGAATCCAATGAATGATCTGCATAGAAATTTGCAATTATTAAAAAATAAATATCAATTTATTCAGAGTGATTGTTTTGAGGTAGACATAAGTAAGTTCCCGTTGTTTGATGTTTATTTTTATGATGGCTGTCACGATGAGGAAGCACAATATAAAGGAATGCAGTATTATAATCCCGTTCTTGCTAATGAATTTATTTTAATTGTAGATGATTGGAATTGGGATTATGTGCGAAACGGCACTAGACGAGCCATAAGCGATCTTAAATGGAATATAGTTAAAGAGTGGGAATTATATGCCAGATGGAATCAAGATACAGAGAATTGGTGGAATGGTCTTTTTGTTGGGTTGGTGACTAAATGATTATAGATGCTTTTATTTTTAATAATGAGTTGGATGTTCTGGATATAAGACTCCATGAAGTCCAGGCTGACAGGTATGTGCTTGTGGAGTGCGATCATACCTTTACTAATATTCCTAAGCCGCTTCATTACCAGGAAAATAAACATTTATTTAAGGAATTTGAGGATAAGATCGTTCATATTGTTCATAAATCTAAATTGCACAGCAATCCTTGGGATAATGAGCATGACCAGCGTAATGCGGTCAGAGAAGGAATGCCAGGGCATCCAGATGATTTAATTATTGTTACGGATGTAGATGAAATACCCAAGAATGAGATAATAAAAGATTATGGAGAACCCAAATGTATCCACATGGATCAAATGAACCATTACTTGAATCTCCTAAGCACCACGCCCGTTTTGGCTAAATGTACCAGACTAACAAAATATAAAGATATGCCACAGAATATAAGTGAGTGGCGATTCAGAGAGGTATTATCCAGTTACAGACTTCCTTCAATTTATGGCGGTTGGCATTTTAGTTGGTTGGGTGACGCTCAATATCTGGTGGATAAAGTGAAGTCTTATTCTCATTCAGAAGTAAATAAATATCCATTCAATGATGTTGAAGCGGTAAAAAAGGTTATTGTTGGTGGCTGCACATTTGATTTTTGGGGCAACTCGGTTACGCCGCTGGTAAAATATCCTATTGAGAAACTACCACAATATGTTCAGGACAATTTGGAGAAATATGAAAGATACATCTTTACTTAATTTTGAGATTTCTAATAAGTGTAATTTATCAGCTTGTCACCACTTCTGTCCTGTCCATTTGAGGGAAAAAGAAACTGGCAGATCATTAACTGATGAATTGATTGTTGAATTAGCTGTAGAAGCCTATCAGAAGCACGGATTCACAGGGAAAATTGCTTGGCATTATTATAACGAGCCAATGCTTCAACAAAATAGATTGTTTCGCTTGATGAAACAAATTAAATCTATTGTCCCACAGGCTAAATTTTTACTCTGGACTAACGCTACAATTACTCCCGAAAACGAAGATATGAGTTTATTTAGCGATGTTTATTATACCAATTACGACAACAACCCTGATTTGGACGCATATTACAAGAAATATATTGAGTCTGTCCACGAAGTAAAAGTGAATTGGTATGACAGATTATCCGTTCATAAGAATAATGCTGCTAATTATGATCGGTGCCTTAGACCCTTGGTAGAAATGATTATTACCAGCTTTGGCGATGTTAGATTATGCTGTGTGGATTGGAGAGGGAATATAAAAATGGGGAATGTGTGGGATGATCCATTGTGGCTCATTTTAGAACAGCGTAGAAAGATAATAAATAGTATGATAAACGGTATGAATGAAAATACGCCTGAATGGTGCTTAAAATGCAAAAATAAACAATGCGGAGTTATAACATTATGATTGAATTATTAGTTTTTTCCAGTAATTCTTGCACTCCTTGCAAGAAATTGAAGGCATTGTTGAATAAAAATTTAATTGACTTCACGGAGATTGATGTAGATATTGAGCCAGAACTTACTTACACCTACAACATATCAGCTTTGCCCACTTTGGTTTTGGTTAAAGACGGAGAAATATTAAAGAAAGAAGTGGGTCTAATCTCAAAGGCGGCACTTGATGAGTTTCTTAAAGTATAAAGAATGGTGCAGATGGGTTAAAAATAAATATCCTGAGCTAAGAATCCAGCGTAGAAGATGCAGTAAGAAATGCTATGGATGGTACAAAGACAATTTAATTGTTGTAGATAAGAACGCTGATGAGGATTTAGCCATTTGGATCGTTATACATGAAGTTGGACACCATTTATGTAAGGATAAAGAGAAGGTAGAACATGATAAAGCCTTTGGAGTTGGGTATTATAAAGCCTATCAATTATATTTAGATTGGGCGAATGAACGGGAGAAAGAATGACAGAAGAAGAACTAATGGAAGAATACTTAAAAAATAAGTATATCCAATTTGAGCCTAGACCAGACGATCCAGACAATGGCGACGAGCAAACTACCTATATTACCGATGAATTTTCTGGTATTAAATGCGTAATTGGTGGAAACCGTTCTTCTAAGACTTACGGCACCGCTTGGCTCTTTGCCCACGAACTTTATACAAGAAAAGCACCGCAACCTAATACTCCCTGCTGGATTGTATCAAAAACTCTTGAATTAGCTGGAATGATATGGTCACAAGCCCTCTGTTTCTTTATTCCACAGGATCAAATAGAACATATCCGTTGGCGACAAGCTGGTATATTTCCAGAAACTATTATTCTTAAAAAGGATGCAGACGGTAATAACTTTATAATTAAATTCTTGTCGTCAGAAATGGGGCGTGAAGCCCTGCAAACCGCTGGCTTGTATATGGTGTGGTGCGACGAACAATGCCCACAGGCGGTCATTGAGGAACTTTATACCCGTCTTTCTAACTGGACTCACCCTAATTGTTTTTTATATTCTCTCACGCCTCTCAAGCCAGATGCCTATTTAAGTGAGAAATATGAGCGTAGGAATGAACCAGAAATTGCCAAAATGTGGCGATTTTATTCTCTCAACACTATAAAAAACGATTTTATTAGTGAAGAATGGAAAGATAATTTCCTTAATTCTTTGAGTCCAGAACAAAGAGCCACCCGACAATTTGGGCATTTTTCTAATTATGCTGGTAGTATTTACAAGGAATTTAAGAACGATCATTGTATTAAACCTTTTGATATTATCTCCCAAGTTAAGAAAATATACATTGGAATTGACTTTGGATGGCGTTTTAATGCTGCCGTATGGGTTGCTGAATTAAATAATAAATATTATGTGTTTGATGAACTTCAACTCCAAGAGGTAATGACAGAGGATTTCTGCTCGGCTATTGTCGCCAAGGGATATGACCACAGATACAGGTGCTACGCTGACTACGAAGACCCAATGGCTATTAGAAGAATGAATATTGGTGGTTTAACCGTATCCAATGCCTGTAAAGATGTATTTGATGGTATTGAGAGTCTTAGAAGTCTATTTCATCAGAATAGATTATTTATTTTTGATAATTGTAAAACAACTATTATTCAAATGAAGAACTATGTTTGGGAAGAACTAAAAGAAGGCAAAGAAGAGAAGCAAATGCCCAAGAAAACTAACGATCACTGTTGCGATGCTCTTAGATATGCTATTTATACAACAATTAAGTCAGATATTAAACCTTGGGAGTCCACAGTGGGTAATAGACCTATCCAATTAGTCAGACCTACTCAAAACCCCCTGTTACAACCACAAAGAAGAAGATAATTTCCACAATTCACCACAAGGGACTATATTAAGTTGTGATGGTATATACCTTGATGATAGACAAATTAGTAGGTAAATAATGGCAACAAAATCAGAAGTAGCAAAGACGAAACCAAGACAGAATGGGAAGTTTGTTAAATATCAGGCTGGTGGTAATCTAAAGCAAGGATTAGGTGGTTTCCAATCTGCTGCTAATAGTTCTTTTATTGCAATGCCAGAAAACAATCCTCCTGTTCCACATAATCCTGCTATTACACCAATGGCTCCTGGTGTATTTCATGTAAATACTTATCGTTCTATCGCCTCAACTCCTGGTGGAATCTATAGAAACCTTGATGAAGCCCTCAGAGCCTCACCAGAGACAGCCAAAGCAATGTTAAATGACATTACTATAACTGGCCCTCTATTCCAGCGTTGGATGACCCTTTGCTCTTACAATGACGGTGTGACACCAGAGGATGAGAACGATCAAAGAGCATTAGATATTTGTGAAAAGATTAAACAAGACCTTGAATCCATTCCCAGGTGGCACGAATTTAAGAGAAATCTAATGTGGGCAGCTTGGTATGGTAAAACTACCAATGTCATTGATTGGGATTTTGAGTGGAATAAAGGACAAAGAAAATTAAAAGCCCGTAAATGGTTTAATATTATTGGTGATAAACTTGTTTTTAGAAACAATGGTAGAATGGGCTATTTAGTACACATGCCGACTGGATTCAGGGATGTAGTTTATTCTGATCGTGGTATGGCTGAGTTATTTATGCCAGAAGATCAAGATTCTATCGTTCATCACAAATATTTTATTACTGATACAAGTTGGGATGAGTCAATGTTGGCGATTGGTATGGAAGGTTTTGGATACAGACATTACCTCTACTGGATTTATTGGCTCAAAATGCAACTCCTTGAGTGGGCATTAAATGCGTTCCAAATCTTCGGTGCTGGCGGTATTCGTGTAGGTTACTTTGAGCAATCTAATCCAGCGTCCGAACAAGCCGTAGCAACTGCTTTGGCTAATGCTAATAACACTAATATTATTCTATTCCCAAGACCTATTGGTGATCCTGGTGAGAATCAGGGTGCGGGATTAGAAATTATAAGTCCTAATGGTATTGATTTAAGTCACTTCAAGAACTTTATTGATGATTATTTTGGCAAACAAGTAGAGAAGATGTTGCTCGGTTGGGATTTTGATACTGAGAGAAACGACTACTATCGCTTACAGCAATATGACGCTACGGGATTAAGTGAAACAATTACTAATGATTTGGTAAATGTAATCATTAAATACAATTATCCAGAAGCTATGGATATGGGCATTAAATACAACATTTCGGTGCCGATTCCTGATACTCAAAAGTATTTGGAAGGCGTACAGAGAATGTATGAGGTTGGATTGCCTTTGGCGGAATCTGAAATTTATTCTTCTATGGGATTTACTAAGCCTGGGAAGAACAAGAAGGCACTTATTAAACCAGCACCTACGCCTGGAATGGGAATGCCTGGGGAAGAAATGAATGGCCCAATGTCACAAAACAACGATGGAAACGACCAGACTATTCGCAAGCCTAAAGTGGGCATTGGGAATTTAGGTCAAAATTTATCATAAAGGATAAATATTATGATGGGTCAATTAGTGGGTGGTAGTTTAGACGGACTTACGATTGATTATAAAAAAGATCAATATATGTTTGTTATTGGGAAAGAAGCGTGGTTAAAAGAGGAAAAACGAAAGGGAGCAGTAGCTTTCTTTGTATTAGAATCATTAAAAAAGAAGAGGGAAAAGAATGCCATTAAATAGTAAAGTTCATCATTTGTATCAGCACCTTTTGGATAAAGGGTTTAATAAGGCATCTGCTGCCAAGATTGCTCAAAAGAAAACTGGTGAAGCATTAGCTACTGGTAAAGCACCTAATAAAAATGATGCCAAGGCTCATCCTATTCCTGGTGGCAATCAAACGATGATTTCTTATTTTGGCAAGGATGCACCAATAATTGAAGAAGGTACTACAACTGGTCAAAATATTAGAGTTGATCCAAGAAATCAACCAGTTGGTGATATGCCTCCCAAGCCACAAAAGAATAGTATTCCCGAACCCGAACCTGAGAAAACTTTTGAGGATATGGAAAGAGAAGCTAGAGCTAATTTTGAGTATCCACCTGATCCTAATACCGAGCATGTGCAGAATTTGACAGAGAAATCCAAAGATTTATTCTCTGAAAAGATTGAAAGAGCCGATCCAGGTAGAAATGACTTGAATCCCAATGCTCCATTAAATGTTGGCAAAGAACTATTAGATCAACATAATGCTGATTTACCTATTTTAATACAAGAAGCAGAAATTCAGGTTCAACCTCATCCCAAAGGATTACCGCCAGAAGGCACGGTGGGGCCAGAGCAAAAGAATAGTTTATTTGATTATATGAAGAGTTGGTTTAGTTCTAATCAGCCTCCGCAGGGAGAGCGATTAGGACAAGCTATTGATAATGCAGCCGCAGGTAAAAGGGGCGTTCCTATTGGTGGCGGGTATTCAGTTACAAGCCACGATCCTATGCCAAAATCCACACTACCTGATACTACACAACAGCCACTAGATACATCTGGTGAGAATCCACAGAAATTAGATTGTATGCATTTACCAATACATTATTCTATGCGTCCTGATATGAAGATTGATGCTCACTGTAATGTTTGTGACCACGATTGGCAACCTAATTTAATGCCCGAACCTGGGTCTGTGGGGCCAACTGGTGAAGGTTTGACGGGTAGATTACTTTGTCCTAATTGCTTAAAAAATGCTGGACACCCTGCTTATGCTAATTATCCAGAGGTTGATCCTGCTAATCCGCAGCCAGAAAAGAATGATCTTACGCCAGCAGATAGAGAAATTAGAGGGCTGGATGGAGCTAATCCTGATCCACTGAGTCCATTACCAGGAGAAGCAGCAGCGGTTCAGGGTAGTTATTTATTCAAGCATCATCCAACTGATCCAGATGCATATACAGTACAACATATAGACCCGAATGATTATAAATTTGTAAAAGACAAATATCAGAAGTTGGGATTAAATGAAGAACAAGCCCATAAAGCAATGAAATATGCCGCAGATAAGAAAAGCAAATGGGATGATCCAATTTATACTGATCCAAAGTCTCCATTTTACATGAAACCTGATCCAGAACCAGCCGTTCCAGAGGTTCAACCGAGCAAAGATGTTGGTGCATTTGTTGGAGAAGATGTTGCTCCTACTGTAGAAGAATTAAAAAAGATTGAGAAAAATGATTGTTGTGCTGGTGCAGCACCGATTACTGCTGGAATGGACAATAAAGGACTCATTAAAAAGAAGGTTAAAAGATGATAATTAAACAAAAGAAAGTATATATGGTGAATCCCGACTGTGATATTTTACGGTTACAGGAGATTGCCAGAGTTAATAATGCCCGTTTAGCGGCAGGAGAAGAAACTACGCTTACGCTTGGACATACAAGTGACGCTGATCCCGAATTGATTACTATTCCAGTGGGTCACGCCGAAAACTTTATGTGCATGGGTGATTCTTTATATTGTGATTTGGTAATTGATGATGAGTGGGCAAATCAAATTACCAAGTATAATAAGGTCAGTTGTGAGTTGTGGGCTGATAATGTAATCACACCAATCGCCCTTTTAGCCAAGAATAGACCAGCCTTGGAGGTTGGTTTAATTAAGTATGATATGCCTAATCGTGGCGATTTAGAGCATAAACCCTATATTACAGAAGAAGAACAAATTGAGGTAGAAAATATGTCTCCACAAGAAATCCAGCAATTATTTATAGAAACCATGAATCACAGTGAAGTATTCGGTAAATTCACTGATTTAATGGAAAATATTATTCCAAAACTCCAAGAAACTGTTAAGCACATGGAGGATACACTTGCACCATTACTCGCAGAAGAAGTTGAAGAACATCCCGATTTGGCTGGACAACTTGAAGGTGAGGAAGAAGCTGTTGGTGAAGTTCCAGCGGAAACAGCCGAAGAAGCACCTGAAAAGGTTGAGGGAGAGGGTGACGGAAAAGACCCCGCAGAAGAAAATGCGTTAGTAGAAGAGGAAAAAGAGCATCCTGAATTGCCTGAACAAACTGTGGAAAAAATTGTGGAAGATCACGAAAAAGAAGGCAAAGTGGAAGATAAACCAAAAGAAGAGGTAGAAAAGAACGATGCTATGGCTTCTGCTAATGACGGTTATATTGCTGGTCTTGAGAATGAAAAGAAGAAAGTAAAGAAATATCAAATGGATTTGATTAAAGCCACAGAAGAGAAGAATGAATTGGTTAAGAAATATCAATTAGAACTACGCAAGAACGAATTAAATGATTTGAGCAAGACTTATTTCTTTGATCCGAAAGACGAAGTGGAAATTGTAACTAATATGGACGACGAACAATGGGAAATGCACAAAAAGATAATTAAAACTAAATATCAAAAAGCACCTGTTGGACGAGTTGTTAGTGTTGCGGCTGATGTAGAAGATCGTAATGTTAAGTCGCCAGATAAAGTCCAGAGAGCTATTAAAGTAGCTTTAGACAAGGGAATTAGCTTTAAGGAAGCACTAGACGCTGTTTAAGTTACGCCACGGGGATTACCCGAAAGGCTTTAGTGAATAACCACGGAATTAAAACCTCCGTGGTTATTTTTTTCACTTTTTCAACAAACAGCTATATTACATTAGAGAGAAAGATTATTTTCTTTAATTCATTTTTTAAGAGGAAAAAACTATGCCGTACTTTAATGGGCCATCTTTGAGTGCCTTTATCGGTTCGGGTACAGTTGCACCTTGCCGCTTCGTGATGTATTCAACTGCGGTTGCTTCGTCTGCTGCGAATCCTGGTCATGGAAATTATGCCGACTTTTTAGTACAGGCATGTGCTTCTGGTGGGACTCCTTGCGGCATTAGCGAACAGGGACAGCAACTTCCGCCAACCGATGAAAATTATGGAACCACAACTTGGGCTAATGGACAGTTAATTGGAATCTATGGCGTTGGTCGTACCACGCTCCTAGAACTTGGCTCAACTGTGACCGCTGGAACAGCTTTGTCTGCCGCTTCTGATAATAGTGGCAAGGGCGTTCCGTGCTTGGGTTCTGCTTATCCTATTGGAGCTATTGCGAAACAGGGCGGTGTTTCGGGTGATTTAGTCCAAGTAGTAGTGGAGATCAACTAATATGAGTCAAAATTTTACTTTATCTGCTGCTAATAATGTTTACATTCCCACCTTTAATGCGGAAGCATCGGGTGCGTTGATTGTAAGCTACGCCCGTGATCCCAAGAGATTTGCGGTTAATCGTTATTCACAAGTTACTAAAGTTGATAAACAACAAGGTAAATATATTCGTCTAAATCCTTATGACCAATCCAGATTGCTCACCACGAATGGTGCAGATGTGGTTTGGGCAGACGGTGCTGATCGTCCTATCAACAGCGATGTTGGTTTTGAATATCCCGCTTATAGCACAAATCGCTATACAATGGGCTTCTATGTTGGCGATTTGGCTGCAACTCAGGCTGCTTGGGATGTTGTTGCTGCGAAGGCTGCTGTTGTAGCTTCTCGTATGATGGCTCTCCAAACTGCCATTGCTTTACAATCTGCTGTTGATGGTTTGAAGGCTAATGTCAATGGTACAACCACTGACTCGGCTACTGGCATTAGTGGTGGAAAATGGGATGTTGGCTTTACGGCTACTGGTGCTGCTAATACGGTGACTTATCTCCGTAAAGGCGTTCAGACTGTTCTAAGCCGCATTACCGTTGCAAGCAATGCTGTTGTAGATGCAAGCGATATTACGATTGTTATGAATCCTAATACTGCTAAAGCTATTGCTAATTCTCAGGAATTGGTATGGCAATCTGCTCAGTCTCCGTATGCCTTGGACACTCTCAAATTGGATAAGAACTTCCAAACTTGGGGTCTTCCTTCCATGTTGTTCGGTGTTGGCGAAGTTATTGTTGAGCCAACCGTTAAGACAACGACTAATCCAAATGCAACTGGAAGTGGAACTGCTTCTTATGTTTTGGGTGATGGAAACATCTTGTTCTTGGCTCGTCCAGGGGCTTTGGAAGGTCAGATGGGTTCTTTCAGCACTCTTCACGGATATTTCAAAGAGGAAATGTCGGTTGAGACTTGGAATGATCCAGTCAATCGTAGAGAAATTGGTAGTGTAACCAGTGACTTTACCTATGTGGTTGCGGCTCCGCAAACGGGTTACTTAGTAACTGAAGCTACTGGCTGATCTGCATAACAATTAGTTAAAAATATAAATAGCCCGCCTTTCCGAATGGGTAGGCGGGCTATATTTTTAGGGGAAATGAATGGCTACACTACTTACAAATGCTGATCTATTAGAAAGATTTGACTATCGGTTAATTGACCAACAGTTAAGCGATAATAATACGGTTATTGGTAGTACAGCATTACAGAGTAGCACACAATTATCGGACATAATTACAGATGCGGAAGGTTTGGTTTTATCAGCACTTTATACTGCTTATAAATATACATCCGACGATCTGACGAAACTAGACACCGATTCTCTTTTTGTATTAAAGCGAATCATAGCCGATATAGCCTTTATATATATTTGTGGTCGTAGAGGATATGACTACAAGAACAAAATGCCGCTTGTAGAGGATTCGTATAATCAACTACAAAAATTAAGAAATGGAGAAAGAGTATTAAACTTTCCCGATAATGAGGCGGCTGGCAATACTTTCAGTCAAAATGTTAGTTTTGCAACTCAGGTTCAGGCGGGATTAGTCACTACAGTAACAAGATATTTTCCCGAACCAATGTTCACACAAAATAGATTTTAAGAGGAAATAAATATGGCATTAGAATTTCATGTAAATGGTCTAGCCAGTCTTTGGGTCAGTATGCTTGGTTCAGTTGCTAATCTAGGCTACTCTCAGGATGGAGTCACCATTGAACTACATTATGAAACTGATGATATTCATACAGATAAATGGGGTTCTAAGATTCCAGAAGATGTAATGAATCTCGGTCAGTGGGCAACAATTAAAGCAAACCTTATTAAATATGATAAGGCTACTATGGAGTGGTTGGAAGGTCGTTTAGCAGAAGCTACTACGGTTGGTTCTGCTCCTAATATTCTTTCTAATCAAGGTGGATGTACCAATGCGATTGGACGCTTAATGGGACAATGCACCGATATGGGCAAACTTTGGATTCAACGCTGTAATCCAGCTTGTGAAGTTGGAATTGAAGGCGGTTGGAAGTTTAATGCGGCTTATTTGGCTGATGTGGATTCGTTCAAAGTCGGCACCAGAGTCACTATCCATGATTTGACTTTTAGAGCCTTACCAGATGCCAGTGGTATTCTTTATACTACGATTGGCACAGCAACTCCGAGCTAAGGAATTATTATGGCACTAGAATTTCATGTAAATGGTTTAGCAAGAATATATATCAATGTAACTGGATCGCCTACAGAATTGGGCTATTCCCAGGATGGTGTAACTATTGAGTTGCACTATGAAACAGAAGATATTATGACTGATAAGAGTGGTGCTAAGATTCCAGAAGATATTCAGAATATGGGTCAGTGGGCTACAGTTAAATGTAACCTAATTAAATATGACACAAGTTTAATTGAATATTTGCAAAATAGATTGAATGAAGTAGATGTGGCGGGTAAATTGCCCAATGTAAGAAGTAATATTACTACAGGTTGTCCTAACGCTATTGCGGAATTGATGGGACAATGTAATGATTTTAGCGATCTTTGGATTAGGCGTTGTAATCCAGCTTGTGAAGGCAGTATTGAGGGTGGGTGGCATTTTTATAATACCTATCTTGCCGATATTGATACTTTTAAGGTTGGAACACGGGTTACGATCCATGATTTAACTTTCCGTTGTCTCCCAGGATCAAGCGGTATTTTATATACCACCATTGGAACAGCCGCACCATCTGTTTAATATTTATCAAATTTCTTTCTCCGAGCCTATTAGTTCGTCACTAGTAGGCTTTTTTTATTGGCATTGTACCTATATTAGTATGAGGCAATAATGCTGTTAAAGGAAAATTATTATGTTTAGTGAGAAAGAAACCCAAATTTACCGTTATTGGAATGGTTGCACAAAAGACGGAAAGCAAGTTTTCCAGTTTGTTGATCCTGTGGAAGTCCAAATCAACTTGGAAGAACACGATCCTAATTATCAGTCTAATTTTAAGACTTTGTTTGATTTAGTTCAAATTAGTAAGGATGCAGATGCGGCTAAAGAAATTGTGGATTTGGGAAGAATTATGTTCAAATTACCTGAACCTTTTGACGATGGCGAGAGAGTCCAGGGACATACGACTTTGGGTGTTATGCGGGTGGTATTAGATTATATTAACTGGATGAGCGACTTAAAAAAAAATATAGACGATACGCCGACTTTGTTGCCACTTACGGGTTCGGAGGAAGAGAAGTTGGATATGAATGTTTCTGTGGACTCTGGCTCAACATCCCAAGAGAAATAACCAGACAGGAAATACCTGTGTATGGTGCTATTGGGTTGGCGTTGTGCAAAGATGCAGATGTTGAGAACTTAAATATGGCTTATTCTAATACACCAGAGAGTTATTATAAGCGGCAAACAGAAGCATTGAATAATCTTGGAGAGTTAAAAAAATGAGCGTTTTTGATGATATGGTGGCTATTCTTAGCCAAATAAACGAGAAGTTGGGCGACAATGCTGGCAATAAAGCTGGTGCCGTATTGAATCCGCAAGCACAACCAAAACCAAAAGAAGATAGTTTTAAGGATAATAAAAACTACAATGAATTGGTTCGTGGGTTCAAAGATGCTCTAAACTCCGTTCCTATATTTTCCAAAATTGCCGCTGCCCTTACAGGTTTATCTCCTGTGCTTCGTGACATTGTTGGTGGTGGAGTTCTATTAAAAGCATCTAAATATTTAGAAGCTAAAGTTGATAAATTAGATATATTAGATAAAGCATTCAAATCTGTAACGGGTAAAGGGGTTAAAGATGCGAATGTTCCTTATGCGTCAGACCCCGATTTCTTGAGTGAGGTAAGTGATAAGCAAAAAAGTCTAATGGCTATTTTGGCTATGTATCACGATTCTGGAATGGCTGTAGAGGACGCTTATAAAAATGGCGGGCCAAAAAATCCTCTAAATGAAATTATGCTCAAATTCCATGATTTGCTACAACAAGCGGAACATCCTGGGGTTTATAAAGCTAAACAAGTCACAGGTTTTGCTGAATGGGAAAAGTTATTTGATAATGTAAAAGAAGGATTAAAAAATCTCGCATTCCCAATGAAATACGCTGGTAAAGGTATTTTTAATTTTTACAAAGGAGTTATTGGTTCTACGATTGGCGGCAGCGGCAAACCAATGGGCGAGGTATTTAGAAGTTTATTTGGCGATCTTGGTTTTGCATTCAAAAATACCAATCTTACAGGAGGAATGGGGCCAGTAAGTTTGATGGGACTATTAAAACTTCCTACTCTTTTAATTTCCATTGGTGCTGGACTTATTAAATTAGGCAAATCTATTGCAGACGCTCAAAGGAGTATATCTGGATATAGCGGTTCAATGGCGGTTGCTTTTGCCATGTCTGATGTTCGTGGTATGTTTAGAGATATGCACCAAGCCAATGCCACCGCCGAAGCAACGGCTAAATTTTTAGATGCTTGGAATGATATGGCAGATAAATTTCAACCTATAAAAGAACAGTTAATAAATGGCTTCTTAGAATTAGCTACAGCTTTAACTAAATTAGTTACAGGCATAATGGAAATATATAATTCTCTGCCAGAGTGGGCTAAGAGAACAGTTATTGGCATTTTGACATTAGGTGGATCGGAACTTAAAAAATTCAAAGAAGAAATTGCTAAAGAGCAAGCTGTTGCAGAAGGTAAAGGTTTAGATCATTCCAACCGAGTAAAACAAGCTGAAGAAGGGTTGCGTCATGGTGATAAAGAAACTTATGAAGCTGGAATGAAAAAACTTCTTGACCATAAAGCCGAACTTCAAGCCCAAATGGATGCAATAACTGGTGAAGAAAAAGAAAATATTTGGGGAGAAAAAGTTAATGTTTATCAAAAACTAAAAGCTAGATCGGAAGATAAATCATTTTTTGGTGGATTTAATGGCCCTGATGAAATGGACAGATGGAGCGTAATTAAACAAAATTTAGATAGATTAAATGCCGACATGATGCAAACTGATACTGGCATTCAAGCTATGAAGAATTTGGAAAGTCAATTAAAAGAAAATCCAAGTTTAATAGAAAAAGATAAACTTACACCAGAGAAGAAACAAGAATTAGAGAAAAATAATCAATTTTCTAATGCTATGGCGGCTGTTAAAAAAGCGGCAGATGAAGCCTGGACATTCTATAATAAAGGTGGCGAAGGTGCTGGTGACTTTATGTTGTCAGCCGCTACTTGGAACTATGATCCAGACCACCCAAGAGCAAGTGAAGCCAATCAAGGGTTGTGGGATGCTGGTGTTGCTCGTATGAGACATGGAGCTAAATAATGGAAAACAAACCAACAGATCAAAAGTTTCTAAAAGAGTTGGAAAAATCAGCGGATAATATTCGTGAATATTTTCAGAAATTTGGAGCAATCGGGGCGGCTGATTTTATTAAACAGGCAGCGGCTTGGAATTTTGATTCTCCACAAAGACCATCACAGAGGAATATAATTAAATGAGTTCAACATTAACATATAATGGCATTAGTTTACCATTTGTAAAAACTGAGAAGTTTGACCAGGAAGTAGTTTATAGTACAGATGGCGTGGATAATTTATACACCAAAGTTACTATTGGTGTTGGTTGCGTTCTCTCTCCATGTTTATTCAATGGAATGAGTGTATCTTCTTGGGTAAATGCCGTTAAGCCTAATTTAATGGTTCGTGGCGGGCAGCTTTATTATATGGTGGATGGTTGTTATGTTATGCAACCTAATGTCACAGCCGTTGGATCAACCACTTATAATGCCACTATTGATTATAGTTATACGCCTGATGGACACGCCGCTACAACCTCTCCAAATACATCTACGCTTGGTGTTGCCTTTGCAGCACCCGCAGACGCTAAACTTGGGCCATTTCCTCAAAGATTTGATGTGCGAAGAATTGAGGGCAACACTTGGTTGGCTTATTATGAAATTGTAACTTATTTGCCTTATTGTAGAACTAGTGCTGCACCGCCTTATGTTTTGTCCAATCGTTGGGGTACTACGGTTAATATTGATGAAGATTATTATTTAACAAGAATAATTGATGGCACTCTTGTCATTAACGGGCAGTATGCCAATCAAACAAAACAATGGGGAGGCACAGAAGATTTCCCTATTGATGTGACAATGGAGAGAATTGTTGGGCAAAATATTATTCTTCCACCTTGTCCTCATCGTTGGAAGCGTGAGTCTATTGATATTATTAGGAGTTCTGACGGTTTGACTCTTACTTATAAAATCACCGACAAACAACTTTATACGGCTATTCCACGACCAGCTACAAGAATTGATGCTCAATATACCGAGACAAGTGGAACTAAAGATTTCGCTCTTATGAACATGATGGTGTGCGAAATCCAAGTTACAGTTTATGGAGAACCAAACGCTAATTGGAATCCAAAAGGAACAATAGATAATAGTGGTAATGTAACCTGGGACGCAAACGGTGGATTGGATTATAATAAATACAATCTAATGACGCTTATGTTCCAGGTAGTTCTGAGCAGAATACCATTCCCATTCTTATTGTCGGATGCAAAACAAGGATTTGATGATGGTAATTTTAATAAATACATTATTCAATATTTTCAAATGAAGGAAGATGTATTTAAGCCAATCGTTGGCTGCACCGTCAGAGCATTGCGTCCAAGACTTTATAATGCCCAAACGATTGCTAATATAACCAAAGTAGGAAATCCTCAAGGTATTTATGGTTTAACCACCATTGGCAGCACGATTCTATTGGCTGATTGTATCAATGATATAGCAAGACAGCCTGAGAATATGTTGAATTATGGTCAATTCTTATTGGCTGCACAGAGCCTTAATACGGTTGGTGGTTCTGGTGTAGGGACGGATAATCCATTTAGCACTTTAACTCCTTCTCAATTAGCTTCGGCTATTATGTATCCCTGCGATGAAACTGGAAGAAATATAAATGTTTCTTTGGCTTCTTCTAATACGGCACTTGGCAGCACAGCTATTTCTGTTCAACAAGTTACTTATGCTGCACCAGGGAAACAAGATGCTAATGCTGCGGCTATGAAAGATATTACAAATGAAGGAAGATATTATTCCAAAGAACAATATAAGAATCCATTTACTGAATACACGATTGATGTGCAATATCTAACTAATAATGGATATATCCAGCTTCCCATTATGTATGACGCTTATCCTATTGGATCAACGCCAGCTACGGGTTGTGTGATTGCTCAAACTTCGGCTGGATATACTAAGAAAGTATGCCACTGGAAAGCATCCAGACTTAATCAATGGCCCATGATTCCACGACCAGATGATATTGAGCATGGTTATGGGAAACTCGCTGGTGACACTGTTGCTTCGGCTGTAACCGATAAGCTATTAGATTATCATATTACTTTTGCTGATTCATTCTTGATGCAGGATGGTATTAGTAGAAAATATGAAGTTGCTGGTGTTTATGAATGTGCTATGAAGAAACGACTACAGTGGGATCAAAGTCAATTCCACTTACCAACCTGCGTTAATCCCATTACATCTGATGTGTGGGAAACGACAACGGCATCTGTCAGTATTGGTTCTGCTTCCGCTTTCCCGAATACATTGTTTGTCAGCGGTGTTGTGGGATATAGTGCGAGTGGCCCAGGTGGTGGAAACCCGAATACACCTTAATGGAGAAATGAAATTGGATTTTTTAGAAAAACAAGAAATAAACGATTTAATTAAAAAGTATCAATGCGAGAGGGATTCGCAGATTATTTTGGATAATTTATGTAGCTCTGGAAGGGTGAATAAAGCCAAAATGAACCGATCTGGATTAAATGATAAAAATATTCAAGCGGCTATGACTAGATTACGCTTGGCACTACACCCTTATAAGGATTAAATATGGACACAAATAATTTGTTAAAAGGCTTTTTGGGAGCATTGAGAACTTCCATCGTAACGGGTGGTTTATTCAAAGATATTTGTTGCCAGTTGAGTCTATGGGAAGGCGATGATACACAATACCCACAAGGAAGTCCTATCTTAGAGATTATCCCAGGACAATTTAATACTTTGTCTTGGGACGAAGGTGGCGGGGTATATGATACGGCTCTAAGAGGGGAAATCCAATTCAGGATCATCGTTATGAATGTTCTGGATTTTGTTCAGACTGATAGTAATGTTATGACTTCTACCAGTCAGACGCTCGGTATTTATGAACTTGGCGATCAGTTAATTGCCGAATTGCAGATGTTAAATCTTTGTGATAATGCTGGAAACAGTTATTTAGTAGAGCCTTTTAGAATTAAATCTATTGGTAAACCACAAAGATTAGAGAAGCATCCAGAGTGGGTAATATTAAATCTAAGGTTTGAAGCTACGATCTGTCAGACGATTATTGGAGTAACCTAATGAGTCTCAACTGTCTTTTATCTTATGGGGATTATCCCGCCGTACTCCCAACCAAAGAACTTTTGGATTGGATTGAGAAAAATAATTGCTTGCGGGATATGGAATGGCAGCAACCGCCAAGAAGTTTTCCTGGTGCGGCTACAGATACTACATTTGAGCTATTTACCAAAGATTTACCTCCTATTGAATTAAATAAACTTTATTATCCTTCTTCTGGTATTTTGAATTGGGGTTATGTTTATCTGGTATTTGATGGCAAAACATTGGAGGCTATGAAGAAAGCGTCCATACCTAATGCCATTACAATGATGCCCGCTGATGATAATGCTATTGTTTTCCAAAATATGTATCTTCTTGTGTCTATGCCATTGGTAGATGTGGGTAAAGGGCAAAGCGGAAGAACCACAGGAGATATTAAAAATACAAATTATAAAGACGATGAAACGCTTCATATTTGTTTATTTGTAGATGAGCGTTGGTATTACGCACAATACGCCAGGGCTGTAGAAGTAAATAATATTCCTACCAGTTGGCGGGCTTTGTTAGATAGTCTGTTGGGTGCTTGCGGTATTACTATTCCACCAGCTAATTATCCTACCATTAAAACCGAGTATGGATTCCCTTCTCAATATGCCGACTGGATGGAAATATTTCAATATAACTCTGCGGTCATGTTAAATGCTGCTTTGTATAATTGCGGTTTAATTTTAGTAAGGCATATAGATGGCTATTACAGCTTAAATACATTGGAAAAGGCTATAGAAATAGAATCTCTAATTACTTATGATAATTATTATCTTCGTGCTGGCGGTGATTGGAGTAGGAATGGAAGGGCTAATTATTTTCTTACAATGGTGCCATCCAGTGTGACTTGTTGGTTTCCTATTTGGGATCAAAATATTGAATATTACAACAATACAGCATTTGGCCCTCAACCATCTAATTTATTCCCGCCCGCTGCTCCTGGTTGGTTACAGCAATATTCTAATGTGGAAGGATTATACCATTTAAGAAGTCCCATTGGAGAAACATATTATTATCCAGTTACAGTCAGTGTTAATGATGCTTTAGTATCTATTAACGATGGTGATGCGACAACCGCTATTACAGCCAGTGGTGTAGGCAATAAAGTATTTCGTTGTATGGCACGGGCATATCAAGTGGATTATGACCATGAACATGATAAATATAATGCCACTAATAAGGATTGTTTGACCAAACTAGCCTCCCAAATAACGATTGATTATGTCAATCGTAGAATGTGGAGTATGAACCAAGAAGTTTGGAACTTAATGGTGCCGCCTTATGACCAAGCCGACACTTACCACGATAAAATAAGTGGTTGGAACTCATATATTTATTATATGGGCTATGACGATGCCTGGACTAAGATTGTTGGTAATCCTTCCAATGTAGAATACGAACAAATGATGCAGGATATTGACTGTGGAAGTTCTTCTTCCAGCAGCAGTTCTTCTTCAAGTTCAAGTAGTTCAAGTAGCTCGTCAAGTTCATCCAGTAGTTCTTCGTCAAGTTCTGGTGGCTGTCAAACAGTCTGCGTTGTGTGGGCTGATTATCACAAATCTTATCCTTACAACCCGCCTGGGACATATACCAGTACCGATTGTAAAACATGGACAAGATTGGATGGTAATTATACGATCACTGGTTCTGGCGGAGTTTGGACTTTAACCACCGTTTGCGATCCTACAAAGACTTGGATTGGAACAGGTGCGGGAACGCCTTACTATGGAGTTTATACCAGCACTTTTGGTTCAGCTAATGTAAGCATTGGTTCTTGTAACAATAATGCTTGTTCCTGTGCAATTAAAATGACCACTACTGGCATCTGTGGATTTTGTTTTGACGCTTATGGAAGGATGGTAGGAATGTGGCAGGGATCAAATTGGGTGCCAGTTTTGAACCCATGTTGTCCTGATCCTGGCTTCCCAAGTTAATTATGAATATACAAGTTTATGTAATGAGTAGGGGCGAACCACCTTGTCATAATTTAGCTCGGTGGTTGTCTCAATTCCCTGATTGGAAATACGGAAGTCAAGATTATGGTATAGATCACGCCCGTAATCAAAATATACGCAGATTCTTGACTGAGGATGTTTCTAATGGGAAAGATTATTTATTGATGGTGGATACGGATATGGTGCCATGTCCTACAACAAATAATATTTTAACCAGTATGGGCGAACTTATTTATTGTGGATATGTAGATCGTCACGGCACTACTGGACACGCTGGTAATGGAGATTTTGGTGCGGCTTTCTTTCGTGTTGGTAAAAATTTATTACAAACTATGCCCGATCCTTGGTTCAAGATGGAATATAAAGATGGGAAAAGGGTGGAATGTGAATGTAATTACTTTAGGAAAGCAGCAGAGAGAACGGGTATTTACTCTAAAATGGTAGGAGTGGTAGGACACCAACAAACTTGTGTTTTAATACCACAGGCAAATGAAGCTGGATATGAATTAGCCTGGGAAGAATATTTATGAGTTTTTTTGATCGTATTGTTTTAATAAATCTGCCGCAAAGACTTGATAAAAGAATGTCGGCATTACAACAAACGGCATATTGGGGATTACCTCAACCAACAATATTCCCTGCTATTTGGGGCGATGGATTAAAAATTCCCGATTGGTGGAAAGAAGGCGGGCCAGCTTTTGGATGCCGAGCAAGTCATTTGGCTATTTTAACAAAAGCCATTGATGATGGAATAGAAAAGTTATTTATTGTTGAAGATGATCTGCTTTTATGCAGAAATTTTGAGAATAAATTCACGCATTTCATGGCGAAGGTCAATCAGTTTCATTGGGATTGTTTGATGATTGGCGGTCAGCACTATGAGTCAGAACCAGAGCCAATAATGGAGGGGGTGGTTAAATGTACGAACACTCAACGAACTCACGCCTATGCCGTTCAAGGTGAATTTATAAAACTGCTCAGAGATATGTGGGCAGAGGAAAAGACTGGTCATATAGATTGGAGAATGGGGCCATTTTGTGCCAAATATAACACTTATGCTCCAAATCCTTTCTTAATTGGTCAGTCTGGTGGTGTTAGTGATATAACTAATAGGGATGATGGAAATAGATTCTGGAATCCTGTATCCAGACCAAAACATATTTTAGCGAGGCAAACATAATGCCACATTTACCACCACCAAAAACAACCATAGTTATAGATGATCGGGTGACTCTGCCTCCTGTGGAAGAACCAGTGAAGCGTAGGTTTGAAATTAAAAGATTGATTCAGACCCCAGGTTTTTTAAGTACGCTTCCAGAGGAATTGGCACAGAGGGTTAGAGATATATTTAGTGGTTGCGGCTGTCATACCGAGCCTAAAGTGACCGCTATATTACCCGAAATTCAGGGGTATATAGATGCACTTACCAACTAAAAAAATAAAAATTGATCCCTATGAGCGTATTAAAACCGATAATTGGTTCTGCGATGAGGTTCTACATCGCAAAAGAACGCCTGTTAAATCATTAGAAGTCTGGTGGCATTGTGCTAATATGCCAGGATCAGCCCATATTATTGAAGAACAATTAGCTCTAATCAATAAAATTCATCTTCCTAATGTCCACGCAGTAGTCTTGGGTGAGAATATAATCAAAGATTCTAAGATCAAAATAGAATATCATTCTAATGATTTTGGATTATATGAGAACCCAACGCTGCAAAGGTTATGGGAATCAGCAAGAAATGATCCCGACAAGGGATTCATTTATTTCCACACCAAGGGGGCTAGTTCGCCGTTTGACGCTGTTAAAGCTAATTGGCGTAAAGTTATGACCGAAGCATTGATAATGCCTTGGCGGGCTAATTATGAAGCCCTGAATGAGAATGATTTAATTGGCTGCAACTGGCAAAATAACTGCCACTTCCCAGGAAACTTTTGGATGGCAAGAGGGGATTGGATCAGCCATTTAGATAGTCCAGAGCAATACCGAGCAGAGCATCAATATATGTGGTTCGCTGGACAGCCCTGGAATCGTATGCACGCTGAGTGTTGGATTGGGAGTCGCCATTACCACGCAGTTAAATCTTTATTATGTATGTATGAATGGTGGGAATCATTCGCTCGTAGAGGAATGAAATAAAAAACGGTGTAGGAATCCATCCCTACACCGTCCAGAAAGGAACACGCTTACAGTAATCCTTTTTTTCTATCTTCCATCAATTTCTGCTTCCATTCGCTGAATGACATTGAGCAACGCTTCTGGTGTTCCTCATCCTCTTTTCTTGCTCTCTGTTGAAATTCATAATAAAGTTTCCGTTCATCGTCCGTCATAGGTCTGTCCATTCGTTCAACTCCTGCAACCAAAGGTATAAATATCTCAAAGATCATGGTATTATCCAAAAATTAGCCATAGGACTAAAATTAACAATCCAATAGGTGGGCAAATAATTACCCAAAGAATAACCATAATAAACATGAATCCATCATTGCCGTTCATTATTGATCCTTTCTATTAAGAAGTTCAATAGTCTCTTGTGGTGCGTTATGCTCACGCATAAATTTCAACAAGAATGTATGATCTTCATTGGGCTTTTCAGCGATTATCTTTCTGGCAAATATACAGCTTTCAATCACAGCATTATGCGATTGGTCAGTCCCAAGACTGGCATCTTTAATTACCTGGAAGTGGGCAATAGCTTCATCTAACCGAGCAACGGTCAAAAGATTTTTATCTTTTAATGTTGTTATTTCAATTCCTGAGACTCCAATCTTAAAAGCGGGACTACCATCTTTGTTTTTTGCAGATGCCAAAACATAAATGACAATGATTATAATGAGAACAATAATAATCCACATTTTATTGACCTTTCTGTTAAGACCACAAGGGAGAATCCATTCTCCCTTTTCCAACGCCCACCCTACACAACCGCATCATATTCGGTTTGACGGGGAACATACTGATAGAACGGCTTGCTAATCTGTCGGCTATGCAACTTCATATAACCGTCACCAACACGGAACACACCAATGATCCCAATGAACCCATCAGAGACACCCTCTGCGATCAATTCATCAAGCACATAGGTTTCATAGGGCATCGGCTGGCGAATCTCCAACTCTGCCTGGACGACCTCAAACCGCACTCCACCCAATTTGAGGCTGCTGTAGCACTTCTCCAAGATCAACTCAAAGAAGCCCTCAAAGTCACCGTTGGGAAATTCTTTGTTTCCCTTACGGTACTGTTCCTCCGCATAGGTATAAGGCGACTCACCCTTCCAGTGAGCCAGAAGCACAGTCCTAAAGTTCTGGATCAATGCCTCTCCAAAAACTGCCTTCATACTCTCCAAATCCACCACTTTCTTCAACTTACTCATCTTTCGTTCCTTTCCTGATTGAACTCAGCACAACCATTGTGCTTCTACATATATTATAGCATGATTACACTGTAATGTCAACTGGTTTTAGGTGTCAGAAAAAAGAAAATAGATTGTGGCTATTTTTTTACCGCTGATAGTGGGGATTGTCTGGATCAACCAACTGCAAGCCTGTGACCGTTTTACCCAAATCGTCACTGGTATATACGGATACGGGTTCGCTCGGTTGTGTCTCTGGCACCAGCCTCATAGAGTAATGAGGTTGGCTACGCAGACGATCCAATTCATAGGTTAGTTCTGTTTCCAGCGGCGTTAAAGTTTCCATACAAAATCGTTTTACGCCGTAACCAGACTGAGCCACCAACATTTTGCGGCAAACTTCCGCCATTGATACTGTCCGATTTTCTATTTTGCTCTGGACGCTCGCCATAGTTTCCAAATGGTTACGCAAACCATCGTCCATAGGAATATTGATTGTTTTCTTCTTAGCCATATATATTTTCTCCGATTATCTGAATCCTTCTTTTGTTTTGTCGCAAACTAATGTTGCGTTTTCTTTATTGATTAAAGCCTTACACAGCTTTAATTGAGTTGCTTTAATTACGGCGGCAACATCTTCGCCTTCGGTGATCTCAACCTCTGCGGTTATATCACCTTTCCACAGATTAAAATTACCAAGATTAACTTGGTTTCCGCACCGTACAATTATCTTAGTGATCTTCGGTTCTTTTCTTTTCAGTATTTCAATCATTTTCTTTCTCCGAGCAAATTTCGTAGCGGATTTCTCCACCTTCGCCAATTACTGCTTTAGCGATTCCCTCCCGAATCATCAAGTCCAGCAGTTCCATCACTTCCAGTTCCAGTTCGTCCATGAGCAACGCCACTTCCAAGTCTGTTTCTTGCATCTTGATTGTCCTGAAAAACAAGTTCTGAAATAGCCTCACGCACAACTTCGCTGATTGACCTGTGCTTTGAATTGCAGTAGGTCAGTAGTTCTTGATATAGACCATCCTTCATTTTAACGATGATCTGTTTTGTATTTTTTTCTTGTACCATAATATTACCTCTTTTAAGTTTTATATTGCTCTATTTCTTTATTTTGAATCCAAGTCGTTTGTAATACTTCTTCAGTCGTGTGGTAGTTGGCTCTACCCACAATTCCAATTTTAATTCTTTCGCCAAATCCAAACATTGCTGTAAATATTTAGTTGCTATGCCCTTTCCTTTTTCACCAGATAAAATTGATCGGAGTAATGCCTTCCCATCCCATTCCATCCAACATGCCCATATCTGCACACCATTCACTTCTACTACGCTTGTCGGCATTCGCATTGGAACTTTACCGATTACTGGCAGCAGGTATTCATTCACCTTCACTTTTTTCAAAAACTCGTTAATCATTTCTTTCTCCTATATTGCTTTGTGCTTCTACTATATTATACGCCGACTTACCCTGTATGTCTAGTGTATCATAAAGATTTTTCCAAAAGAATTATGTCGTCAGATTGAATACACAATGATTAGAATGATTATCCATATAGTAGCGATTCGTAGGACGCATTCTGGCGGCTCTGCGTGGCGGGACGACCAAAACTACATCTTTTATAATTAAATGGCTTAAACATTAAATTAGAGCCTCTATCTTTAATGCTGGTTTGACTTCCAGGCAGTTGAATTGCCACCGCATAGTATGTTCTACAAAAGCCAAGTTCTCAGGCTCACAAATAATACTGTCGTGAATGGTTGCCAGGAACATATCAGGATGTTGTTCTTTTAATGACTGGCAGACCTTATTAAACATGAAGCTGGATTCTTCTCTTTGCATATTATGAGCTAATTTCTCATAACCAGACTTTCTAACCTCCAATGTATAAGCCATTATGTCTGGATATAATTCATTCATAGCTTCTATTATTTGTTTCATTTCAGGAGATTTCCTTTTCTCTGGATCACAGTAAAATGAAGCAAGAACCTTATGTTTAACTTCTTCTCTTGTCTTACCTATTAAATCAGCAATTCTCTGGTAAATCTGTCCTGATTCACAGTCTTTTTGATACTCACTAATTTGTCTATCATCAAGGTATATAACATCACACATAATGAAGGTGGATGGGTCTTGATTGTACTTGAATTGATTGTTGTAAATAATAGAAAGAAATAGAGGCTGAGAATTACTTATATCTACTCCTGATAAGTGTTTATTCTTTACTTTAATAAACTTTCTACAATCAGTAGGAAGATTAGTAAGATTAGTATGTATTCTACCGTAATCATCCACATGAAAGAACCATTGTTTATTTGATATAGCAATACACTGATTGGCAAAAATGTCATAATGTTCATCTCCATCTAAATATTCTAATGCAGCTTCTAAATCAATTTCTATTTTAAGTAAATTATTATAAAGCCATTGTTGTAGTTCTGTTCGTTCTTGTTCCAGGTGCTTAAACCATTTATCCAAAGACTTCAAAAGGAATTTACTGATAATTGGAATTGATCTAAATTTAACTCCCTCAAATATCTTACCTATCTTATAACCTTTGGCTTTTACTTTTGGGATATAGAAGTCGTCACAAATAATCATTTTCGCCTTGAGCATTTCGTTCAAGAGTAGGCGGGCTTTTTTGTGACAATGAAGAATTATTTGTAAATATTGGAGTTTAAGGTGCGTCCAAGAATTTTCGGATTTACGCTGGTCGTGGGTAAATCTCATTAACCGAGTGAAGTAAATATGGGAAAGTATGAACCTACAGTCGTCAGCGTACTTGTGACACCATTTCGGTAAAACTTTCACATCAAATGTTTCTGGAACAAATATATTCATAAAAATAGCCCTCTTGGTGGAGTCACGCCTGGACAGCAATGATGAACCCAAGAGGGCTTTAATTTGATCTAATTGTTATGCTGTCCAGGCACTTCTCTTATTCTAACATAGTATCTATGCAGCAACAATAGAAAATTTATGAAAAATTTTTCTTCTTGTAGTTTTTAGGAACTTTTCTGGTTTTTGGTGGATCATCAGGACTTCTACCTTGAATAATTTTTTGAGAAACCCTTTTGACTGATATTCCCAACTCAGCCGACCATTGTTTCATTGTTTTCCCAAAGTATAACTTACCAGTCTTAATACTTTTCTTTCTGGTTTTCTTGCCAGCTAAAATATCTTCATCTGTCCATTCTTTAAGTCTTTGGAAAAATTGTTTTTTTGTAATTCCAAGAATATTAGTCCATTCTTGATACGAATGGGAAATATTTTTTATCAAATACTGCTTTTCTTGTTTGATTGTATTATTTTGATTAACTTTTCGGGTCACGAAGCGGCAATTTTCAGGACAATAATTTCCATTATTATCAATACGATCAATTTCTAATCCTTTTTTATAAATAGGCAATGCCCAATTATAAAATGCTAAAAAATCGGTTTTCCACACATCCTCTACGATAATTCCTCTGCCGCCGTAACGATGGTAATTCGGGAATGTCTCGTCATAACACCGCTGCTTCATAGCGTGCCAAATATGATATAGAGGATGTGTGGATAAACCATGCTTAAATAGAGGGTGATTCATACCATCCACCTGTTCCGAACCAAAATTCGTCACAAAACCGATCATATTGTTCGTTTATTTCTTGTAGTTCCCATTCCAATTGATCTTCTGGAATAAGATCATATAAATAATCAAAATATTCGGCTGTCTCAAAACCATATAGATTCTCAGCTTGAGCTAATTCGTATTCATTAAACATTAGAAGCCTCACATTTTCCTAATTCTTTCAAGAAGTCAGCTTCATCGTCAGCGGTAGGTGAGGCAACGCAGGTTTTAATATCATTCAAAAAATCAACATCGCTCTCAAGAGGCTTATATTTTTTCAACCACTCTTCTTTGCCTTTGGCATACCATTCACAATATTCTTTTTCGGTCAAAAAGTTGCCAGGATTTATCTCATTCAGTAAATCTTCTAAAATAGAATCTTCTAATTGGTTTTCGGGTTTTAGAAGCTGTAGTCTTTCCCAACATTTGATTATGGCTTGTTTATCGCCACTATCTTTTACCACTTCAACTATATCAGCAAGAAAACTCCAAGAAACCTTCACATCCTCCATGAATGGCGGGTTATTAAAGTATTTCCAGGCGTTAATCAGTGTGGACATAGATTCTTCAATAACTTGAATTTGGGCATGGATATGCCACCAAGACACATCACACTGTCCAGGTTCGGGCTTGTAATCAACTGGAAATTTAGCCAATTCCAACTTTTCTGCTTTTAACATTTCTCCAAGTTCTTTGATTTCTGCTTCTAAACCCACACACATTTCTTTTTTATTCATAATTTCTTCCTCAAAAAAAGAAAAGCCCGCAATATCCTCCCCAGGAAATGCGGGCTTCTCAAAATTTTATGTTAGTCCTGGGGAGGATTCTTTAATTGTATCATATCTACATATAGAATCAATAGGGAAATTCTGCCAGAATCTTTTTATATGCAAGTTCTGTGATCTGCCGCACCCTCTCCCGACTGATGGATAGTTCGGTGCCGATTTCTTCTAATGTACGCCCATCTGCCCTCTGACGCAATATATATTGAGAACGATTATCCAGAACCGCAAGAAATTTATCGGCATCTTCATTAGCGGCAAATTTATCCAAAATTCGCTCGTCATAGGCTAATAAATCTTCATTTATATTCCCATCCTCATAATGGATGCCCGCCCGTTCTTTCTTCCTGCGGCTAAATTCCTTTTTTCTCCAACGCCAACAAGTTTTATTTATTGTGGCGTAAAGGTAGGTAATAAATTTAATATCTTTGTCGGGATCAAATAATTCAGCCGCCCGCATAAACTTCATACAGCACTCTTGGTACAGATCGGTGTCCGTAACGGGTCTTTCATCCGTATATTTCCCGACAATCTTACAAATTAGCGGAATCCAGTTCTCTATGATGTGTTCTTTCTCCATTATTACTCCCAACTTATATAGTAATATCATACCAGAAAAATAATTTCTAAAAATCCGTTTATTTTCTTATAAAAAATTGCGAACTGCTGCTTATATAAAGTAGGGAAAAAAGTCAAGCCCTAAATTATAAAAAGGAGATTCGCAAATGGATCAACATTATTTAGACCCAAATGGTCTTGCAACAAGTCGTGGGAATTACACAGAAGATCAGTATGAATTAAGATTGAAACGCAAAAAGCTGGAATACAGACCAGCCAATCGTTTTGAGCAAAGGTTACATTGGGACTTCCTTGTAGGAACAGTCAAAATAGAAACCAAAGCACCCAAGAGAATAAATAGATATGACGACAAGCCAAGATATGATCTGCTCGTCTTAGAACTTCATGGCTTCCAACCGTATAACACTGGCTGGCTTCATGGTTATGCAGACTTTATTGCATTCCAGCAAGAGGATGGATCATTTATTCATTTTAAGAGAGAACAACTTTTAGCCTGGATTGAAGAAAAGAAACTCAAGACGGACAAAATGGAATATGACCATAATCCCGTCATGTATCAAGAATATCACCGCTGGAACAATAAACTTGAGAGTTTTATCTATGTTCCTCTGGCAGATGTATTACAAGATTTGCGTTCAATAACCCTTAAATAACTGGCGGAAATAATTAAAATGAGCTATAATAATGCAATGAAGAAGAAACCCAAGAAGAAGTCTAAAGCTAAATTAGCTTCTATCGCCAGGAGAAAGAAACTGGCAGAGTTAAGTTTATTCGTGAGGGATCGGGACAAGTGCTGTCAAATTTGCGGCAGCACAAAAGTCCTACAAAACCATCACATTCTACCCAAACTTCTTTATAAACATCTAATGTATGATCCAGGTGTTTGTATCTGTCTCTGCCGAAGTTGCCATTTTACCAAAGCCGAAGCGAATGGTTTTTGGTTCACAAATTGGTTAATGAAAAATAAATTGGATCAGTATAACTATTGTAAAGATAGGATGGGATAATGGATATTCAATTAGAACTACCGTTTGATGTAGTAGAAGTCACCAGCAGTATGACCCTCAAGGAAATGATTGATTTCTTTGAGCAAAAGTTAAATGACAAAAGTAAAACCCTCAAAGAACATTATGAGGACATGACCAATACGGAGAATCTATGGACGCAGAACTAGAAGCACTTATTAAAAAACTAAAAGATGAACCAACAGAGGACGGTAAAGCCGAGGCTCTGTTAGAAGCATTAAAAAAACTGAGAGACAACCTGGAACGAATTGAACAGAAAATGATTAGGTTCGGAGAAAGAAAATGATTATCAATAATGACGCATTATCCGCATTAAAAGAATTGCCAAGCGAAAGCCACGATTGTTGTGTGACCAGCCCACCTTATTTTAATCTTCGTGATTATTCATGTGGAGAAAAGGAAATTGGGCGTGAGAAAACAATCAAAGAATATATCACTAATCTTGGAGATATATTTGACGAGGTTAAGAGAACGCTTAAATCCAAAGGAACTTGTTGGATTGTAGTTGGTGATTCTTACGGCGGTAAACACGCCAGCAAAGAATCTGATTATAAATCAACCAAAGGTGGAATTGGACATACAGATAGTAAAATTATTTCTCCTAAATCCCTTTTGCTCATTCCGCAAAGATTAGCCATTGAATTGAGCGATAGAGAGTGGCTAATACGCAACCTCATCGTATGGCACAAGCCAAGTTGTATGCCTAATTCGGTCAAAGATAGATTTACGGTGGATTACGAAATTATAATTTTCGCCACCAAAAACAAGAAATACTTTTTTGAACAACAATTTGAGCCGTTAAAAACTACGAGCGTGGAAAGATTAACTAGAGCCGTATCGCCAGAACACAAAAATCTTCATGTTCCTGGGCAAACTCCACACGGACTCCATCAAGCCAGAGTTAATGCTAAAAAATGGCAAAATAATCAAGGTAATCATCAAGATGCTCTATTTGGCGGAATGACAAACTCTTTTGCCCATTTGTTAGACACTGGCAGGAATATGAGAACCGTTTGGTCAATCAATCCACAACCATTCAAGGGTTCTCATTTTGCTACATTTCCCACTAAATTAGTAGAGCGTTGTCTAAAAGCTGGTTGTCCAGTTGGCGGCAAATCTTTAGACCCTTTTGCTGGATCAGGAACAGTGGGTTTAGTCGCCAAAAAATTAGGTATGGATTTCACAGGAATAGAACTTAATCCAGAATATGTGAAAATAGCGGAGGCAAGAATAGGATGATACATTTTATTTCACCCGCCTATAAGACTTACCCAATACTTGTGCCAAGTTTGTTGTTACAAAGTTGCCCTGGTTGGACGCTCCATATCTGTCACGATGGCCCTGATGATAATTTTTATAAGACTATGGAAGGATTCGGTGATCCAAGAATCTTTGCGGGAACAAGCCCTGTTAAAACGGGTGATTGGGGGCATCATATCCGTGCCAGCCTACTCAGGGAATTAGAAATGAATGATGAGGATTATGTAGTCGTAACCAACCACGACAACTATTGTTTGCCTCATTTAGTACAGAATTTAGTAGTAAATAAAGAAGATATGTTAATTTTTAATTGTCTTCATAGCTATTATAAATACATGGAATTAAAGAGTAAAATTCAATTTGGCTCTATAGATTGTGCGAGTGTGGCAGTAAAAGCCCGAATAGCCAAGAAAGTAGGCTGGAAGTCCAATCTGGAAGCCAGCGATTTCTTATATATACAGGAATGTTGGCAAGAGGCGGAAAGCTACAACTTCATTCCCAAAACCCTTTTTATACACAATTAAATTATGAAAAAGATATTACAATTATTGTCTGGACACCCAAGTTACGATCAAATAAGGATTATCCAGCCGTTCCTCAAAGTCAGAGATATGCTTAAAGTGGAGAATATTGCCGTTCAATGTACTCCTATGCAACAAGCAACCACCGAATTATTACAGCAGTTTGATATAACTTGCGTTCATGGCTGTTGTAACTTGGCGATCTATCCTACCCTAAAGCAAGTAAAATTCTCTATATGGGTGGATGATCTTATGACTAATCTACCAGAATGCAACCCCGCCAAGCCTACAGAAGAAGAAGTAAGAGGCTTGAAGTGGTGTCACGAAACCGCCAACTCGGTTGTTTGCACCACGCCTTATCTACAAAATACATTTAAGAGGGATAAGGTATTGGTCGCTCCCAACCTAATTGATATTAAAAGGGCTGAAAGTAAATCACCCAATGTCCTATATTCCTTCGGGAACTCACATAATGGCGACTTAGAGCTATTGGGAGATATGCAAACAAAAAGAAATATGTATTTCTTCGGTCATTCTCTCCCAAATAAGTTTTGTAATTATCAAAAGGATAAGACTGGACAAATAGAATTATTTCCTAATCAAGAAAATATATTGTATGTGCCGTTACAGAGGGATTATGAGAAATACCAAGTTTGGATGAAGAATCTTGAGTTTGGCGTTGGATTGTGTCCTTTGGAAGATAATGAATTTAATTGTGCTAAGAGTGTATTAAAGGTAGGTGAATATCTACAACATGGTGCGGTGAGTGTAGTCAGCGATGTTGGCTCATATAAGGGGATTCCAGATGAATGTGTTGTTAAAGTTAAAGAAAATGATTGGGATGCTGCTGTGGAATATGCTTTTGCTCACCATCGGACTATTTATAATGCCGCTTATGATTGGTGGATGGGTAATTTTAGTTATCAGAAACAAATCAAAAGGTGGGTTGAAGTCTACAGAAACCTCTAAGGTTGAGGAGGAAACAGTGAAGAAACACAAAAGAAGGAATCCTGAATTACAACTTGCTACTCTTACTGAAATTATGAATGAATTAAAACATAGAGGTTATAATTTTGTATGGGCAGGAGAATGTCAGTGGGGAAAACCTCAAGAAAAGGATGATGTTAAGGTATTTCTTGGATCAGACGATTTGGCGGTAGGATTAAGATTGAGTGGAGAAGTTATTGATTGCATTTTAGCAATATGTAAAAAGTGTGGAGCGAATGATCCTTTTACAAAAACGCTGCAATCCATACTATTACAATTAGAGATATTATTTGGCCCTAAACCAGATAATAACCAGGATCACGGAGCAAAATTATGATGAAATTAGGTGTGCAGAAGAATAGATTTAGTCCAGGTTGCGACAAATGGACAGACGAAGATTATTATATCTACCTCTCGCCCAATGCTGAGTTAATGACCAGCCCTGTTTATTTGGTGGAATTTCGTATGATGGAGAGCGTTTGTTGCACTCTTGTAGCTATTAAAAATGTAGAAGGAGATAAAGAATGGTCAAATGATTGTGTTATTTTTAGAAATAATGAAGTCGGTAGGGATATATATAATAGGTTTATGGAATGCGAAGATATAAGCAAGGCACTCAAAGATGGCAATGTAGAGCCTTTACCAATGGTGCCAGTGGTAAAAGTTCATGTAGACGAGAACGATAAACCTGTAATCGTCAAGGCGAGGTAGGATGAAGGTTAATGATAAAGTCTCCATAGCTGCGGAAATTAAAATATGGCGTAAAACCCATGAGTGGAATACTTTGCTCTATAATTATTTTAATGAAATCATTGAGGCAGTAGTTAGTACGCATGGAAGTGACCTGGATAGAGAGACAGCCATTCAAGAAGGATGGCTGTTTGTTATTAAACTAATACCCAAAGCCAAGCTGAAAAAGAACTTCGGTGCTTATTTCTATACCTGTTTGAGACATTATATCAGCGATTTGAGAGAGGATAAGATCAAGCATACCTACACCAGCTTACAAGATATAAAAGAACCAGAGGCAAAAAATGGGTAATATTCATCCAGTTATAGGCGATTTATCATTAGAACAGGTTAAGGCTATTAAAAAATTAGCGGAAAGAATTTTATGTTTTTTCTCTGATAAAGAAGAAATAGAGAGGTCTGCTAAAGAAATATTGAAATATTTAAGCGATCAGCCTCCTAAAGAATGATTGATTATCTATAGATAAACCTATATTAAATGGAGGTATAAACTATGGCATCTATTGGACATAACCCAGGAATTACAGAGTGGATTGAAGTCACCCAAGGAAATCAGGTAGAAGTTCCTGATTTTATGGCTGGATATAAACTGCAAAAAGCCACTAAACACGCACCAGATCACGGGCCACAAGGCGGTTGCAGACACCCAAATACTAAATCTTCTTGGGTAGAACGCATTGCTTTAGTCATATTAGACACAGGTGAATTTGGTATTTATTGCCATTTCTTTGAGGGTGGAGAAATAATTTATGTTGGTTGGAAGAATTTTGACGACATTGTAGGCATTTATAAGATGTGGAAAGGTCACTTCTCCAAAGGTAAATTTATTCATAATTTGTTGTGGGAACAAAATTATTACGATATGTAAATTTTAGTTATGGCATTTACCCTATATTATTATATGGAAGCACTAATAGGTTTGATTATCATAGTCTTGGGAACACTTGGAATGTGTAATATTTTACGCTTTTCTGAGTTGCTGACACCAATACGATCCCGCAGTCCTTTCATTGATTCCTTGTTGGAATGTTCAATGTGTTGTGGATTCTGGTCTACAATACTGGTGTTTATTTTAATTCATATCCACCCAATCATAATCGCACCTTTTGCGGGATCATTTATTTGTACTTTATTTGTGAGGAAGAGAGACTAATGGTAGATGCAGCATTACCAGTGATACTTGATAATGACCCAAAAACAGGGCGTTTTGTCAAAGGTAAAAAAGGCGGGCCAGGAAGACCCAAGGGAAACTCCGCAGAACATTGGAATGGTTTATTCAGAGTTAAGTGCGGCAGGGACTTCAAACGCCTCTATTATGCTTTATTAAATAAAGCCCTACAAGGCGATACTAAAGCTATTACTTATATGCTTGACAGACTTATGGGCAAACAAGGTGAGACATTAACTGTCAAAACCGAGCAAGAAGTGAAGAATCCTGATGAGTTGAGAGCAGAATTTGACCGTCTTTTCAGAGGTAAAAATGTCAACTAAAGAATATCAAAAGAAATGGCGTGAAGAAAATAAAGAACGCATTAAGAAATATTCAAAAGATTGGCGTGAAGAAAATGCTGATTATCAGAAATATCAGAAAGATTGGCGAGAGAAAAACGCAGATCATAAGAAAAGATATGCTAAAAAATACCATATTGAAAGAAAATACAACATTTCTTGGGAAGAATATCAAGAAATGTTGTCTAAGACAAATGGTGTATGCCCATTGTGTTTGAATGAATTTATATTAACAGAAGGGCAGGGATGCAGAAAAAACATGCCAGTTTTAGATCATTGTCACAAAACAGGTGTAAATAGAGGTATTATTTGTCAAAGTTGCAATTTGACGATTGGAAAAGTTAATGAAGATGTAGAAACATTGCAAAGAATGGTGGAATATCTACGGAAATAATAGATAAAGACTATATTAGATTGTGGACAAGAAACAAAGAATTATTCCAGAAATAAAGGAATTATTGGAGAAAGTCACTGTGTTGGTGGAAACTCTCCAAGTAATTGCTACAGATATTAAACTAATTGTTGAAAAGGTTAAATAAAATGGATATTGGGAAGCTAATCGCAGACATTATGAAGTTGGTTAAGGATGTTCAGGCTAGTGGTATTATTGGCGATATTGAAGCTATTATCGCTGATCTAAGACCCGCACCCGCCGCAACAGCCGAAGAACTACAGGCTAATGGCGAATACTTGAAGAAGTTGTTAGAACTTGCAATGAAACTATTGCCAGTTATTTTGCCATTGCTCATGGACAAAGACAATAGAAAATAAAACAAGTGAGTAGACATGATTCCCTGGACTACATACGGGGATGATTGATATGTAGCCACTTGTTTAATTCATGCCAACTACGGTAGTTGGGAGTGCGGGACTCTAACCCGTTTATAGCAGATGGGAGGTAGTAGCTTATCTCACAAGCCTCATAAACTTGTAAAACAGGTGCGACTCCTGTATCTGCCACTAACCTAAAGGAAAGAAAAATGAGTGATAAATTGACGGGAGCAATTCCAAGCCGACATAAATTAGCAGCCGCCAAACCATTTGTTGCGGCTGGTTCTATTCCAGATAATTATTTAACTCCCATTCGTAAGTGGAGTCCTTGGCTCAACAATCAATATGGCGTATGTGTCACCAGTGAAGAATGTTGCAATATTGATGCGGCATTTGCTCATATAATTGATGATAAAACAATGTATGCGTGGTGTAGGAAACACGGTCTATTAAATGGTGCCGAACTAACCGAAGTAATGGAACTAATGGTTAGTGACCCAATCAATGATGGCGATAAGTGGTCTGATGGTTCTTATTTATCTGTAGATTGGACAAATGAGGCGTTGCTGAGAGCCGCTATATTCCAATGCCAAGCCAGTGTTAAAATTGGCGTAGCGGCTGATGCACTAAAAGGAACGCCTGCTGGTAGTCGGGATGGATGGGTTTTAGCCTCTGCAAGAAAAGATAGAAACCTTGACCATTGTGTAGGATTGGTTGGTTATGGCACAGCTAAATTTATTTTAGAATCGCTCGGTGCTTCTATTCCAAGTGGCGTTGATCCCAATATGAGAGGATATGCTTTATTCACTTGGGGAACAGTAGGATTTATTTCTCAACAGGCACTTGATGCGATCTGTGGTGAAGCGTTTGTTCGCAATCCCACCAGTCTTAAAAATGGTGTAGCACCAGCACCCACGCCAGAGCCTACACCAGTTCCATTTCCCGTGCCTGTCCCGCCCACGCCCGATCCTATTCCCACTCCAACTCCTACTCCCGTTCCTCAAATAGATTGGGCAGTAATAATTCAATTTATTATTAAATTGATTGAAGCGTGGCTAAATAACCAGAAGAAATAATTATGAATAAATTTATTTTTGTATTTATCGTTTTATTTGCGACTCCTTTATTTGGAAGTATTATGTTGCCAGATAAATGTGATTGTCCAGATGGTGTATGCCCTGTTTCAGTTTTCTCTATGCAAGTAAGCGGTGGAATTATTGATACAGTTACAGCGACGATGGACGCAATTAAATTAGATGCAAGTAATTTGACCAAAGCCAACAACGACAAGAATGCGGCACAAAAGCTATTAGATCAAGCTAATGCAGATATTAAAACTTATTCAGATAAACTCGCAACGGATAGAGTTAATTTGAATAAGTTGCTGGATGATATAAATAATAATAAGCCAGCACCGAAACAGAAAGTAATTGAATTGGTAGAAATCGCTAGTTCAACCTGTGATCCATGCAATAAAATGCAGCCAATCGTGGATGAATTGAGCAAGAACGGAGTGAATATAAGGAGATTGAATACAGATAAAGAAACCTGTCCATACGCACATAGCGTCACCCCGACTTGGATCATGCTCGTTGATGGGAAAGAAGTAAGCCGAGCAGAAGGCATGTATGATAAGAAAAGATTACAAGCATGGTGGGAGGAGATGGTAATATGGGCCAAGAAGTAAAAGAGGAAGCTATGCACGAACAAGAATGTTTGTTTGATGAGAAGGCTTGTGAAGCCACCCACCGAAGTATTGAAAGTAGATTCAGTACAGTTAATTGGGTTTTTGGAATTATTATTACTATTCAATTAGCCTTTTGTTCATTTGTGGGTTATTTATCTACAAAAGTAAATACGGTGGAAGTTAATATTGCCAACCACACAACGCAGCTTACAAATATAGATAGAATCCAACAACAAGTTCTTGTTAAGTTAGATAAGAACGGCGATAAACTGGATGAAATAAACAATAAGATCGCCAACTTTCCAAAGAAACCATAAGAGGAAATTAAATGAGTAGAAGTCAATTATATACAATTATAGCAAGCAATCTTCCTACTAATGGTAGTGGACAGATCACGGCGGCAAATCTTAGAAGCACATTAAATACTATTGTTGCCTCTGCTGATATGCAGGATGATACTAATACAAATATTATTACTCAGTATGAGAATGCTTCTAATGGAACATTAAAACTTGGTTCTAGCACAACTGCTGGTTCTCTTGGGTCTAGTGTTGTTATTGGACAAGGTGCTGTAGCATTAAATGGTAAAGGCACAGTTGTTGGTTTTGGAGCATATTCTTATCTTCTTGGTGGTGTTTCTGTTGGCTATGGTGCTACAAGTAATAATAACGGTTGTGTTGCCATTGGATCGGCTGCTCATGCTGCTAAAAATAATTCTATAGCAATAGGAATTAACTCATCTGTATCTTCTTATAGTTCTACTGGTGGCGGAATTGCCATTGGTAAAAATGCTCTTGTAAATAGCGAAGGCGGAATCGCTATTGGAGAAAATAGTAATAGTACAAATCAGTATGGTGATAGTGGGATTGCTGTTGGAAATCTTGCATCATGTCCTTTTGGTGCAGGGGTGGCAATAGGAAGAGATGCAATGGCTGGAATGTATGGAGTAGCCATTGGTGATGGTGCTATAAATTTAGACAACTCACAAACAGCCGTTGGTTATTACGCAGATGCGACAGGAAATAATGCTACAGCAATCGGTATGAGTTCTAAAGCTAATGGTTATTTTACAACTGCCGCTGGTACTTATTCAACTGCATCTGGTTATTATGCAATCGCTATTGGATATAATACTACTGCGTCTGGTTATGGTTCTATAGCTATTGGCCCTGCTGTTTATGCTTATGGCGATTATCAAATTGCTATTGGTCATAGTGCTAATTGTGCTGGAAACAATTCAATAGTTATGGGAGAGAGTTCTGAGGCTGGTTGTAATTCAATAGCTATAGGAGCCGATACAGCGGCAGCACCAGCAGCGACATCGGGTACTATGGGGGCTGGTGGTTCTATTGCTATTGGGCAAAGTGCTGTTGCATTAAGAAATAATGCCGTATCCATCGGTTACGGAGCAACAGCATGTAATGATGGCTCAACTGCTATAGGACAAGGAGTTAAAGCTGGTAAAAATAGCACAATGATTGGTCAAAGAATGACTTTAAGTGGTGGTTATACGGAACGGACAACAGATGATTCAACAGTTGTTGGACAAAGTATAACTGTCACTGGAAATCAAGTAATTGCTCTTGGACAAAATATAGGAGCAAAAGAACAATCTGTTGTCATTGGTACTAATGCCAATGGTAATAGCACGAACTCTGTTATTATTGGAACAAATTGCCAAACAGCATCAGGTTGTGTGGGTCAAGTTGGAGTTGGTTATTATGCTCATTGTGACGGAAATAATTCTGTTTCAGTTGGCCCTAATTCCTACGCTAATGAAAATACTGCTGTTTTAGGTGCGGGTGCGAGAGCCATAAATCCATATACAATCGCTATTGGTAAAGATTCATTAGCAAATGATGCACAGACTATTGCTATTGGTTATTCTGCAACAGCAGATAATTCTGGTGCTGGTTTACCTGGTGCTGTGGCTATTGGAACACAAGCACAAGCACGGGACGGAAGCGTTTCGGTTGGTCGGTATTGTTTTTCATATGACCAATCTATTGCTATTGGACAATCAATTCTTGCCAGTGGTGGTTCTGTAGGTATTGGAACTAAAGCTGGAAGTCATAATAGCGTAACACTTGGTATTGGTGGAAATCTACACGACAAAGAAGATTGTGTTTTAATTGGTAAAGGCGTTTCTATTAACGCCAATTATGCAATGGCATTTGGAAGTTATTCTAATGTTAATACTGGTGCTGATAGAGGCATCGCTTTTGGCCCTAGTTCGTCAGCTAATGCTTATGAAGGCATTGCTATTGGTGCTTCTACAACTGTTGCTTCAACTGCTACAAGTTCTGTAGCCATTGGTGCTGGTACATCGGTAAGTACGCCACAAACTATTGTTCTTGGTAAAGGTGGATTTGTTGTTGATATTCCTGCTAAAGCTGATCCTGCACCGACTTATCACGAAGGAGCATTGTATTATAGTTTGACGACTCACGCACTATATTATGGTGGTGCCGCTGGTTGGGTGAGAGTAGCCAGCACAGTTTAAGTTTATTTGGAGAAAGAATGAAACAATTTTATTTTCTTGGTGGAATGCCAAGAAGTGGATCAACCCTTTTATGTAATATATTAAATCAAAACCCATCCATATACGCCACACAGACGAGTGGTTGTATGGATGTGATGTTTGGGGTGAGGAATACTTGGGAGCAACTTATAGAACATAAGGCTACTCCCAATCCCGAAGGATTAAAAAATGTATTAAATGGAATTATCAATAATTATTATAAAAATATAGAAAAACCAATAATTATTGATAAATGTCGTGGTTGGGTTAGTTTAATAGAAATGGCAGAATATGCCTTGGGACATAAAATAAAAATAATTGTTCCTGTTAGAGATTTAAGAGATATATTATCCAGCTTTGAACTATTATGGAGGAAGAAGGCAAGCACGGGTCAGATTCCAGGGGAACAACAAAATTATATTCAATTCCAAACAGTGGAAGGCAGATGTGATTTTTGGTGTAGGGCTGACCAACCTGTAGGAATTGCATATAATAGAATTAAAGATGCGATCAATAGAGGATTAAAAGATAGAATGTTATTTGTTCATTTTGAGCGATTAACAAACAGTCCTGAGACAGTTATGAGTAAAATTTATAAGTTCTTGTAACTTCCTGAATTTATTCATAATTTTGATTATGTAGAACAAGTGACGAAAGAAGATGATGCGGTCTTTGGGTTTGACGGATTGCATACAATTAAAAATAAAGTTGAACCAATACCATCCAGACACCCGATTGTTTTGGGAAGGGTGGCAGACAAGTTTGAACAAGCAAATTATTTATGGAGCAATTTATGAATCCTTTTATTAAAGTAGAACCAACTCCTCTTACTCCCGAAGAAATGAGAGTTAAGAGATTGGAACAACTAATCGCCTCACTAAACAGGGATGGACAATCGCTTTTAGAGCAATCGGTTAATACGATTGAATCTAATTGGAATAAAGTTTGGGAGAATGAATTATTTACTCCCGCCGAAGTTCTTGAACAGATGGGAACAAGTGCGGTGGAAATTTTTAGAACCTCTGCTTTATTTACTGCGGCTGTTTATCAGATTGGTGCGGGTGCTACGCCTCCTGTGGTTATATTAGACGAGAAGTATTTGTCGGCTAAACTGCCTTGGGTTGGACATGAAGATGGCACTATCACCTTAGCCTAAGTAGGTAAAAATGAGCGAAACAAGAAGTCAATTATTATCCGATGTAGCTATTAATTACCCTGATAATACTAATTGGGGTATATTACCAGTTAATCTACGCACAGTAGAAGATAATATAATCAATAATGTTTTAATGCCAGAAGATATTGTTGCTGGTACAAATATTACTATTGGGACTTCTGGCACACAAATTACCATCAATTCTACTGGTGGTGGAACGACTCCTGGCTCGTCCGTAATTGCCTCTGCTTTTGTTCCTTATGTGGGAGCAACGGCTGATGTTAATATTGGTGGATATAATTTATTTACTACTGGCGGATCAATAAATATTGATGGCTCAGTAGGTTTAAGTGCCAATCAAGATTCTACAAGCGTTGCTGTTGGTGGCTTTGCTGGTGGTGGCGGTAATAGCGTAGCAGTTGGATATTATGCTGGTGCAAATACTATTGGACAAACTTCATTGATTGCCGTAGGAGATCACGCTACAGCAGTTGGTAATAATGGTATAGCGATTGGACAAGGTGCGAATGCCAGCACAGACTCAATCGCTATAGGTAAAACTGCAAATTCTAATTTTTCTAATTCTGTTTCCATAGGCACAATAGCTACAAGTGGCAAGAATAGTATCGCTATTGGTCTTGGTGCTAATGCAAATATTGCTGCTTTAACTTTTCCACAAGCAACATCTATTGCGATTGGATCAAACGCCCAAGCATCAAATAATAATTGTATTGTTATTGGTCATGGATTAACGCCAGCTAATAATAATTCTATTTTAATTGGAATCAATTCTATTTCTGGCGGAAATAATTGTGTTTTAATTGGTATTGGGGCGAATGGTTTATGTTCGGGAAATAATACAGTAGCTATTGGATTTTCTTCTAATGCTTCTGGCCCTGCTACAACTGCTGTTGGTGCTGGTGCTAATGCCAATGCTGCTTTAGGATATGCTACAGCGATTGGTGGTGGTGCTAATGCTGCACAAAATAATGCAACTGCCGTGGGTGGTGGTGCGGTTGCATCTGGAAATGGAACGGCTATTGGTTGTAATTCTAATGCTAATGCGGCAGGAACTCCCACAGCCGTTGGTGCTGGTGCTAATGCTGGTTCTAATAACGCTACAACGGTTGGTGCTGGTGCTAATTCTGGAAATAATTCTGTCGCCATTGGTGCTGGCACAAATGCTGGTAATCCTACTGCAAATAATATGACCGCTGTTGGACAAGGTGCTAATGCTTCTGGCCCCAATATTACAGCGATTGGACAAGGTGCTAATGCAAATAATGCAACAGGATTTAGCGTAGCCGTTGGAGCATTGGCTTTTGCTAATTCTTCTAATGCTACAGCAATCGGTGCTGGTGCTAATGCCTCTGCAACTTATGCTACAGCCGTGGGTAATTCTGCTAATGCTGCAAATGCTGGAAGCACGGGTTGTGTGGCAATAGGTTATGCAGCAAATGCTAATTATAATAATTCAACTGCTGTAGGTGGTTCTACCCAAACTGGTAATAATTCAGTAGCCATCGGACACACAGCTAATGCCAATTCCGCCTCCCTTAATAATATGACCGCTGTTGGACAGGGGGCTAATGCTTCTGGTGCTAATACCACAGCTATTGGTAAAAGTGCCAATGCAAATAATGCCACAGGATTAAGCACAGCCGTTGGTGCTGGTGCTTCCGCTAATGCTGCATGTTCTACAGCATTAGGGGCAAGTGCTAATGCTTCTAATACTCAAGGAACAGCCCTTGGATATTTAGCTAATGCTGCTGCAAGTTCTGGAACAGGAACGGCTGTAGGTTATACAGCTAATGCTAATTTTAATAATTCAACTGCTGTAGGCGGTGGAGCAACGGCTGGTAATAATTGTGTTGCTATTGGACAAGCATCCATTGCTAATGCCTCTGGTATAAATAATATGACAACGGTGGGACAAGGTGCAACCGCCGCTGGTGCTAATGCTACAGCTATTGGTAAAAGTGCTAATGCAAATAATTCTACTGGATTAAGCACAGCCGTTGGTGCCGCTGCTGCCGCTAATGCTGCATATTCTACAGCATTAGGGGCAAGTGCTAATGCTTCTACTACACTTGGAGTGGCAGTTGGATACGCAGCTAATGCTTATAATGCATCAGGAACAGGCACAACATCGGTAGGAACAAGTTCTAACGCCAATGGATTTAACGCCACTTCGCTCGGCTATTCCGCAAGTGCAACAGGCAATAATTGTGTTGCTATTGGTCAAGGAGCAGTAGTTGGGGCGACCAGTCATAATTCTGTGGCTATTGGACAAGCTGCAAACGGTGCGGGTGCGAGTGCAATTTCTATTGGTATGACAGCTAATAGTTCCATTGGTGGTGTTTCTGTAGGTTATGCAGCTAATACAAATACTGGTGGAACTGGTTATTCTGTAGCCATTGGTAATAATGCACACACTTTAACTAATGGAAACAATGCCGTTTCTGTAGGTAATAACGCCACAGCAAGTAATAATGCCGTTGCTATTGGTAATAATGCTCAAGCAACTGGTGCCAATTCTGGTGCATTTGGTGCAGGTGCTTCTACTTCCACAGCAAATCAAATTGTTATTGGTGTAGCGGCAAGTAATGTTTATATTCCAGGCAATTTAAGCATTGGTGGATCATATACAAATGTAATCGTAAATCTTACAGCAAGTGGGTCTGTAGGTGCTAATGAACAGACTGTTGTTGGTAATAATGCCTCTGTAACGGTTGCAGTTGCTTTACCTGCTGCTTCTGGCAATATAGGAAGAAGTATTAACTTCAAGAATATAGGTGCAGCTTCTATGACGGTTGCTGCTGCTGGCGTGGATACTATTGACGGTAGTAATCCTGGCACACAAACTTTAGCACAATGGGGTAAATTAACTTTACAAGGAATTACCTCAACTGGTTGGGCTATTGTATAAAAAATAAATTATTAAAGCTATATTAGATAGGAGACTTTAGGAGAAAGAAATGAAGAAACAGATAGTGACGATGCGTATTGGCGATTATGAGCCAGAGATTTGCAGACTTACAATGCCCACTATTGAGCATTTTGCAAAAAAGAGTGGCTGTGAGTATAAAGTAATAACAGAACCAGTTTTTAATGCACCGAGCGTAACCTATGAGAAGTTCCAATTATATCAAATAAGTAAAGGATATGATTGGACGATGTTTTTAGATGCGGATACTTTGGTGCATCCCGATTGTCCTGATTGGACTGAAATGATAAGCAAAGACACCGTTTTATTTAATGGTGTTGATCTTAATTTGAATAGATTCAGAGCGAATGATTGGACAAGGAGAAGTAATAATAAAAATGGTGCTTGCACTTGGCATGTGTGGTTCAGTGATTGGTGCCGTGATATTTGGCATCCAATGATGGATATGACCTGGGATGAATGTATGGATAATATATTCCCTACAGTCAATGAACTCGCCAGTGGAACTTGCTCCAAACAACATTTAATTGATGATTATTTAGTCACGCAGAATATAAGTCGCTTTGGATTGAAGGTGACTACGGTTGGAGATTTGTTGAGACAGATTGGGAGAGGGCAAGACGGTTATTATTTCCATTTGTATGCTTGTTCCTCAGAGCATAAATTAAATGAAATTAAAAGAGTATTGGGAACTTGGGGAATTAAGATAGAGGGAACATAATGAGTGATTCAAGATATTTCGTCCATGTAGATCAGATTCAGGTTAAAGACCCTGTTGTTAGAGCAAGATTTATATTTTCTAATAACAATGGTCAGTCTTTAATTGCATCATCTGCTACTGGACAGTACCCAATAGGAATATCTTATTTTACTCAAATCCCAACAGCCTGTGGTGGCTATGCTAAGTATTATAATATGGGAGTGACGCTTCCAGTTAGATTAGAACTTGCTGAATCTATTACGGTTGGTAAATTTTTAACCTTTGATGGGTTAGGTAGAGGCGTAAAAGCCATTCCTGGCAATACAGCTTATGCTCAATCCATTCAGGGTGGTGATAGTGGAGATTATGTTTGGGTTCATCCGAAGGTAATGACGGTTAAATACATGGGTGACTTCAATAATGATTTTAGTTCTGACTTTTCACAATAAAGGAAGTAAGCTGGACTATGTGAGCCAGTAGTGCCTTTTCCCCTGTGAGAGCAGGGGTTTTTAATAGGAGAAAGATATGAAAATAGTTACACTTGTAGCTATGAAACCTGATTTGAATTGGGCATTGGTTGAAAGACAATTCAATTTATTGGGTCAAATGGCTATTTCTTGTCCCGATGTGGACATTATTATTGATCGTAAAAAGGTAGAGGGAGCTAATTTACCTCATACCGAGCGACAAAAAGCTATGTGTGAGATCAGGAATCGTATGATTTCCCGATATGTTGATTTTAATTATCATACGCATGTGCTTATTCTTGATGCGGATATAGTTGATTATCCACCCAATCTTCCTTATTTGTTCGCAAATCACGAACACGCTGTTGTGGGTTGTGCTAATTTTTTAGAGGATCACGGGGCAAGATGGTATGACACCGCTGGATATATTTATAAAGGACAAAACGCCAATCTATTTCCTCCCTATTTCCCAACAGAAGAATGTGTTGTAGATATGGACAGTGTAGGAATGTCATATTTAGTTCCTGTTGAGGTATTCAAAGAAAATAAATATGAGCCGCCAACTGGATTCGCTACAGAACATTATTCTATTTGCCAAGCTGCAAAGAGAATGGGTTATAGAGTTTTGTGTGATTTGAACATAACAATTATTCATGCTTTCTTGCCTAAGTATGGGG
>Ga0209697_10001009_pt1 | contig 45530 bp, 34 predicted proteins | sample AliMusrvi5mmetaG_FD_184115 | JGI IMG/M metagenome (GOLD analysis project Ga0209697, IMG submission 184115) | Freshwater lake bacterial and archeal communities from Alinen Mustajarvi, Finland, to study Microbial Dark Matter (Phase II) - Alinen... | ecosystem: Environmental > Aquatic > Freshwater...
GGTGGGGGACAGGGGTGGGAACGAGAGCTTTAGACGACATGTGAGCAAAGACGGCCTGATAAGTGGAGCAATACGTGCGGGCGGCGGGCGTGCTTAGGCTCCCACTTTGGCGCGGGCTTCATCAGCCAGTGCGGTGGAGAGGTAGCGCTCACCCGTGGAGCAGGCGATGGTGACAATGAGCTTGCCCTTGTTCTCAGGCCGGGCGGCGACGCGCAGGGCGGCCACTACATTGGCACCGGTGCTGATGCCGACGAGGAGACCTTCCTCCTTGGCCAGGCGGCGGGCCATGGCGAAGGCTTCTTCGTTGGTCACTTTCACGCACTCCACGATCTGCGGATTACCGGCGCTGTCCTTCAAATGCAGGTTTTTAGGAATGAAGCCTCCTGCCAGGCCTTGAATTTTGTGCGGACCGGGCTGCAGGGGTTCACCTGCCAGCGTCTGGCTGATGACGGGAGAGGTTTCGGGCTCCACAGCAATGGCCTGGAAGGCGGGCTTGCGGGGCTTGATCACTTCCACGCAGCCGGTGATGGTGCCGCCGGTGCCTACACCAGCAACGAGAATGTCGATCGCGCCGTCGGTGTCAGCCCAAATCTCCTCCGCAGTGGTCTTCCGGTGGATGGCCGGGTTCGCCGGGTTCTCGAACTGCTGGGGCATCCAGGCGTTGGGCGTGTTGGCGACGATTTCCTCAGCCTTGGCAATGGCTCCCTTCATGCCTCCGGGGCCGGGGGTAAGCACCAGTTCGGCACCAAGGAGGGCGAGCAGCGTGCGGCGCTCCATCGACATGGTTTCGGGCATGGTGAGGATGAGCTTGTAGCCTTTCGCGGCGGCGACAAAGGCGAGGGCGATGCCGGTGTTGCCACTGGTGGGCTCGACAATGACGGTGTCTTTGGTCAGCACGCCGCGCTCTTCAGCATCGGCAATCATGGCGGCACCGATACGATCCTTCACGCTCCCAAGAGGATTAAAGAACTCGCACTTCAGGGCCACAGTGGCGTCAAGGCCCTCAGTGACACGGTTGAGTTTTACCAGCGGGGTCCTGCCCACGGTTTCGACGATGTTGTTGTAAATGTGGCCCATAGTCTTGGAGGATCGAAAGGTTAGTGATCGAGGAGTCGCCCACAGGGTGGGCCGGAAAGGCTGAGTTTATAGGTTCTGGATCCCTGGCTTGCAAAGGGAAATTCACGGGTCCGAACCATTGCCAGGTGCCCGTTCCCACTCGGTGAAGGTGAATGAAAGCCGATGGGTGGCATCGGCGGGGTGTGTCCTGGCCGTCACCTCGTGCCATACGCTGGCATCCACGGCGGGGAACCGCACGCCGGAACCCAGACGGGTGTGCACGCGGGTGAGATCAAGCCGGGAGGCCACCGCCATCGCCGCCGCGAACACCTGGCCACCGCCGATCACCAGCAATTCATCCGCACCTGCTGTGGCGACACGGGCCAGGGCCTCTGCCACGGTCGCCACCCGGGTGCCGATGGCGGGATTGAAACTCGCATCCGCGGACAGCACCAGCGGCTTGTGATTGTGGAACCAACCGGTCATTTCCTCATAGGTGCGGCGGCCCAGCAGCAACCATTTGCCTAGTGTGCGCGCCCGGAAATGCGCGCGATCCGCAGGCAAATCCCAGGGAATGCCGCGGCCAGACGAAATGAACCCATCGTCAGATACGGCGGCGATGAGTGTCACGGCGGGGGTTGGGGGCATAAGGCGGAAGTTGAGGGACAAGGAATGAGAAGCGGACTCTCCGGCAAGGGAAACTGGACAGGGCTCTCAATCCTCATTTCTCATTCACTTTCTACTGTGGTTTGAAATCGGGTTCCGGGATGGGCGGCGACCACTCCGGGTGCTCCAGGATGGTGGCGAATTCGAAATCGATCAGGCAGAAGCGCCCGTCGCCGGCCCGGTAGGTCACGTTGCGCAACGCCCTGTCATCATGGCGCACGCCATACTGCTCTAGTTCAGTGAAGAGTTGCGCCAGGCGCTCCTCACTGAGGTGGTCCACGCGCGAGCCGCAGTTGCTGGTGACCAGCTTGAGTTCTTGCGCGTCGGCATCCAGGACCCGAGGCACGAAGGAGCACCCCTTCGCGTTTAGATAGTTGAGCACTCTCACCTCGTTTTCGAAGCGTTCGCGCGCCAAGCGTCCCCGAAAGGTCTTGTGGACCAGGCCATCATAGCCGATGCGCACCAGCGCCCTGACGGTGTCTTTCACTTGTCGCATGCCGCCTGACGTATCGCGCCTGGGGGGCGGAGGGACAAATGAAATCCGGTGGCTGCCGCTTGGGCACAGTCCGCGTCATAAAGGTGGGCGGGAGGGTTGAGTAAAAAGATCATTTGTTAATTTTCCGATTGAGTTGGCGTGATCTCTGCTCATCATTGCCTTTGATTAGAGCACCTTCCCTCCCGCAACCGGGGCCGGCGGAGGTCTGTGATTAACAACTCAATACGACATCCAACCCAAGCATCTATGGCCAAATACAAATTGGAATACATCTGGCTCGACGGCTATACGCCCGTGCCGAATCTGCGCGGCAAAACTCAGATCAAGGAATACGCCAGCTTCCCCAAGCTCGAAGAACTGCCTCTCTGGGGTTTCGACGGCAGTTCCACACAGCAGGCTCCCGGCCGCAGTTCCGATTGCGTGCTCAAGCCTGTGGCGGTTTATCCTGACAGCACCCGCAAGAACGGCGTCCTGGTCATGTGCGAAGTCATGAACGCGGACGGCACCCCGCACGTCTCCAACAGCCGTGCTACCATCGTTGACGATGCCGGTGCCTGGTTTGGTTTCGAACAGGAATACTTCTTCTATCAGGATGGTCGTCCGCTGGGCTTCCCAGAAGGCGGCTACCCAGCCCCCCAGGGCCCGTACTACACCGGCGTGGGCTACAAGAACGTGGGCGACATCGCCCGCCAGATCGTCGAAGAACATCTGGACCAGTGTCTCGATGCCGGCATCAACCACGAAGGCATCAACGCCGAAGTGGCCAAGGGCCAGTGGGAATTCCAGATCTTCGGCAAGGGCTCCAAGAAGTGCGCCGACGACGTCTGGATGGCCCGCTACCTGCTGTTGCGCCTGTGTGAAAAGTATTGCGTGGACATCGAGTTCCATTGCAAGCCCCTGGGCATGGACCTTGACTGGAACGGCTCCGGCATGCACGCGAACTTCTCCACCACGTACATGCGCGAAACCGGCGGCAAGGCGTACTTCGAGAAGCTCATGGGTGCGTTCGAGAAATACGTGGGCGAGCACATCGCCGTGTACGGCCCGCACAACGAAATGCGTCTGACCGGTCTGCATGAAACCCAGGCCATCGACAAGTTCTCTTACGGTGTGGCTGATCGCGGTGCTTCCATCCGCGTACCTCACAGCTTTGTGAACAACGGTTACAAGGGTTACCTTGAAGACCGCCGTCCGAACAGCCAGGGCGACCCCTACCAGATTGCCTCCCGCATTCTCAAGACGATCTCGACCGTTCCCACGGCCTGATCATCCTGAGTTCCGCACGCTCATCGCATGCACTGAACGCCGCCTGGAAACGGGCGGCGTTTTTTTGTGCCGGGGGCGGAGAGGGGGCGTTCCCGGTTCAGGGTTCCCGGTTAGGCAGGGAGCTGGGCGTTAGGCAGTCATTCATTGCCGGTTCAAATGCTGCCTGGATTTGCGCTGGAAGTGGAACCAGGCGCTGCATCTCCGATAACCTGCAACCGGGAACCTTGAACCCCGAACCGAGAACTCCCAGCGCTTCGCGAAAAAGCTTCAAACAATGGTTGCAGAGCTTTTCGACCGCGTATAATAAGCGCCTCACCTCACTCAAAAGCGCGAGTGGCGGAATTGGTATACGCGCAAGACTAAGGATCTTGTGCCGAAAGGCTTATGGGTTCGAGTCCCTTCTCGCGCACCACCTGAACACAAGGGTTCAGGTGGGGTTTTCAGCTTAGACCTGCCAGTCGCCCTGCTTCAACTGGTAGCCAGTGTAAACGATGGCCAGGAACACCACGGCGATGAGGAACTGCCATGTCCAGCCAGGCAGGTGGAAGGGGCTGGCGGTAACTACCTGGACGATGCCGCTGGGGGCGGAGAACTTGCCCTCTTTGTCAATGCCAAGCACCCTGAGCTCATATTGGGTATCGGGTTTCAGCCCGGTGAGCCGCGCAGCGGTGAGCCCTTGTTGGGGACTCTTCGCGGGCTGCCACTCCGTGAACGGCTTCCATGCCTTCAACATCAGGCCGGTGGCTCCGTTCCTGACGAGGTAGGAAGATTCGATGAGGTAGTGGGCAGGTTCGACTTTGGGGGCTTCCCACAGCAGCACGAGATTGTCTTTGCCACGCTCAAGGACGCCGATGTTGGGAATCGGATCAATGGAATGGCTTTGGAATGCAGGGGTCGTGGTGGGGCTGATGCCATACGTCATGAGGTTGGCATACATGGCGACTTCAGCGGGGGCCATTTGCTTGAATGAGGCCACGGCTCTGGCTCCTTTTGCGGACTCGCCAGTGGCGACGGCGGAGGCAGCGGGGGCGGGCACTGCCTTCACCACCGGTTCAGGGGCGACAGCAGCCGGGGGAGGGCGCAACGCCATCACGGGAGCGGGCTGAATCGAGGGGACAGCAACAGAGGGGACTGGAACGGAGGGGACGGAGGCCGATGGACGGCTGACGGAGGGGCGCGGCGGCACTGCGTCAGTGTCCCTGGGGCGCACGGGCGCGTTTGCGCCACCCGCGCCAGGCGTGCTGCCATTCGGCCGGGCGGGATCGATCATGGTGCCCTTCATGGTCAGTTCAAGGCGGCCGGCATTTCCGGCGATGAAGAGCGACTGGTTGTAGGAGCCCGGCAGATCAGGATTGAAGCTGATCACGATCTCCACTGTCTTGCCTGGTTCGGCCTTCAGGCTGGAGAGATCGGTATGGATCAAGAAAGGAGGCACTTGCGCGGCCTGCAACACGGCGGCGACGCCGCCATCGTTGAGGATGCTGATCTTAGCTTCAGCCACCTTGCCTTTGATGATTTGGCCAAAGTCCACTTTGCCATCCTTTGGTGCCGCCAGCAGGATGTGGGCGGGGGCGGGATCGGCGCTAATCATGACCTTCTGCCGGGAGGGTTCCTGGACAATTGAAAGTTCGCCGCGAAAGGCTGCCACGTCGCCCTTGGCCAGGGCGATGCTCACCTCGCTGGTGCCCTTGGTATCGAGGGAAATTTCCTTCACGACCTGCAGCCTGTTGCTGCAATCCACCCGTAATTTCAGCGGGGCATTGCTGCCATTGGCCACTTTGACACTGGCCTTGCGCTGACCCGTGACGGGATCAAAGGCCAGCGTGATCGCACCAGGGGTCACGACGAAGGCCTGCGCGCACTCAACCATGGCTTGCAGGCGGCTGGCCGGCTGGCCGGGCTGCAATTCCTGATCGATGCGATAGGTGCCGGGCGCCTCGGGCTTGACCATGATCATGACGCTAAGCTTCTCATTCACCGCCAGATCGACATGGCGCGGGCCAGAAAAGGGCGCGGGCAGGTCGAGGTCACCGGTAAAGGGGGCGTTGCCGATGTTCTTCAGCACGAAGGTGGTGGTGCTCTGCTCGCCGGGTTGCAGACTCTTGAATTTCGGTGGATCGAGCACCTGGACGTTGGCAACGGCTTTTCTACCTGTCAGGGTGATCACTCCCGCAGCGGAAGTGCTGCTTTCTCCGGCGCGCGCGGCGAAAGTGAACCGGTCGTTGAGTTCCTCGGGGTCCCCATTGTGAGTATAGGTGACCAGGGCGCGGTTGGATTCGGCAGACGGATGCGGCCGGATATCAGAGAGAGTGCCGTGCTTGGGCTGTTCGCGAATCACGAACTTCACATAGCCAAGGGAGGCCGTGGTGACTTTCAATTCGACCACTACGCTCTGGCCGGCAATGAACTGGGCGCTGCCATTCACCGGTTCGGGCGAGACGAAGCCGTTCTTCTTCTGGTCTTTGATGAAATCCTTCGTCGTCTCCTTGGGCCGCTCGTTGGGGCGGATGGTGACGTCGGCCCACGCCGCAAGGGGCAGCAGCACGGCGGCGAACAGAACGATGGATCGGGTGACTGTGCTCATGGATGAAATAAACTGGCCCATCAGGAAAGCGGCAGGCCGGCAAGGCGCCGGCGCAGCAGTTCCAGAGCGGCCTGGGTTGCCAGCATCTTAAACCGATCACGGGTCCCGGGGAAGAAAAGCTTTCGCACTTCGGTGGAATCCTGGCGCGAGGCCAGACTGATGAAGACCGTGCCCACGGGCTTGTCATCGGTGCCACCAGTGGGACCGGCGATGCCGGTGCAACTGAGCGCGTGATCGGCGCTGGAGACCCGCAAAGCCCCTTCCGCCATGGCTTGGGCCACTTGCGGGCTGACCGCTCCGTGTTGCGCAATCAGTGCCGCCGGCACGCCCAGGTGCTGCGACTTGGCCTCATTGGCATAGGTGATGAACCCGTGTTCGAACACGAGTGAAGCACCGCTGACGTTGGTCAGCCGCGACGCCAGTTCGCCGCCGGTGCAGGATTCAGCCGTGGCCACCGTCTGCGCTGCGGCCTTGAGTTGATCCACGACCACTTCCTCGACGAGCCGCCGGTCCTCGCTGACGATGAAGTCGCCGATGCGTTCGCGTACGAGTTGGGCCGCAGCATCGACAATTTCCTGCCGGCCCGACAGCCGCACATCGACATCGCCGCGCCCCAGGCAGTAGCCCAGATCGAGCTCGGGCATGGCTTCGAGGCTCTTCTCGATACGGTCCACGATGTCTGATTCACCCATGCCCGTGACCTTCAGGTAAAGCGTGGTGCGTCCGGCGAGGTCCGGCTTCAGCAGCCGCAGCCGCGGTTCCACCTGGGTCTCGACCATCGGCTTGAGTTCACGCGGTGGCCCGGGCAGCAAAAACATCGCGCAGTGCAGCCCCTTCGCGGTGCCACAGGCCGCCGGAATGTACATGCCGGGGGCCGTGCCGAAGGGATTGGGCATGACTTCGGCCCCGCGCAGCACCATCGCCTGCTTTTTGTTGGTGTCCGTAAGCACCCGACCGCGCTTGCGAAAGAACTCTTCGAGGTGGGCGACCTCCGCTGCATTCAATTCCATCGGCAGTCCCAGGAGCTCTGCCGCTGATTCGCGGGTCAGGTCATCGTTGGTGGGACCCAGTCCGCCGGTGATCAGCAGGACATCGGCGCGCGCCGCCGCCTCTGAGATCGCGTCCCGGATCGCCGCGCCGTCAGGCACAATCGTCTGCCGCGCCACCTGCAATCCCAGCGCCGCCAGCCGCTGGCCGATCCACGCGGCATTGGTGTTGATGACATCTCCGAGGAGCAGTTCGGTGCCGGTATTGACGAGTTCGATGATCATGTGGGAACGGAAGGAGTCGCGGAGGGTCGGGGGTGCAGGTGTGAATACGATGCAACTCTGCCATGGACCATCCTTTTTGCACGCCGCTCAATCAAGGGCAGGATGCAAACCGCACTCGAAGGCCGGTGGACAGCCATCGTCAGGTGGACTTTGTGGACTGCATGGAGTTGGTGGACGTTCGCTCCGGTCCATCCCGTCCACTCAGTCCATGCCGTCCATCGTGTCCAGGCCGGTCACCCCCGGGCCTCAAGCCATCAAAGCCGCGTGCCCGAAACCGGAGCATAGCGATCCGGAGCCTTGGGCTGGCCGGTGCCGCCGCCGAAGTCCCAGCCGAACACCAGGAAGGATTCCGTGCGCGGTCCTTGATTGGTGGTGCCAAACAGGCAGACCAGGTCGAGGTGGGTGTTCTTCGAGATGCGCCACTGGATCGAAGGACCGACTTCGAATTGGATTTCGGGGTGGGCGCGTGTGCTGGACGTGGTTACATCCACCCACTGCATTTCCACACCGGCGCTGAAGCTGGGGCTGAAGCTGCGGCTCAAGCCGTAACTGACGGCGAACTCCTTGGACAATTCGTGACTGACCTCGGATTCGAAGATCAAGTTGAGGCCCCACTGCCAGTTTTTGCCAAGGGTGTCGCCAAACAGGATCTTGGTCTCAGCGGTGTCGCCACCATAGGTGCCGTTGACGAAGGCATACTCAAAGTAGAGCGTGGGGTTGAAGGGGATCACGCCCCAGTCGGCGAAGGCGTAGCGCAGTTCCACGGAGAACTCGTCGAAGCGGGAAATGTGGGCTTCATTCACCCAGTTGTAGTACAGGTCGAGCTGCATGCGGTATGGCAGGCCCACCTCTACTTCCTCCATGAAGCGATGGGAGGGCCCCGCATTGTCATAGCTGCGGGCACGCCACCACTGTTCGACGCCGATCTCCCCGGGCTCCTGCTGAATATACACGCGCGTGGCGCTGAAGCGGCGGTGCTCGGTCCATTCCGGCTGGTTGTAGGGGCCTACAAGCGTATCAGGAGACAGGATGGTGTCCGAATCGGTGTCGGTGACGGTGACAGTGGGAAGGGTGTCCGGCTCGGCTGCGGCAAGCCTGGTGGCATGGAATCCAAGTGCGGCGGCGAGAAGGAGGGAGGTGAGAGTACGGGTTGTCATCGGGAGGTGAAGTATTGTTCGCGAACGCCGCCACTTCAGCAGAGGATGCCCTTCAGGGATAGTGTGATGCATGGACATCCTTTGCCCTTCCTCGCCCGGGCTGTGGGCGTGGAATGTCCAGGCGGGTGCCGGCTGTGGCGCACTCTGCGCAATTCCTGTCGGGGTCCCTCCGCTGGGTTTTGTGCGCGCAGCCATCACGCCGAATGACAACGGCTACTTTGGAGCCGCCTGCGCCTGAATGATCTGCCACTCAGCCTTGCCGTCGCGTTCCATGAGCAGGAAGGCGATGCAGTGAATCAGATGGGCGTAGTTGCCGGCGTCGCTGAGTGTCCAGCCACCGGCCTTGGCCTCGTCGCGATGCCAGCCGCTGGGGATGACGCCGGTCTGCTTCCAGACGCTGTGCCAGAAGTCGATGCTGCCGACGACGAGTTGTTCGAGTCGCTTTGGAACATCTTCGCCAGCGAGTTCCTTCGGCGCGGATTTCGTCCACACCTCTGGGTGGGCTTTGATCGTGGGCAGCACGGCCGCGGCGATCCAGGCGAGCTGCACGCCGCGCGCGCCGCAGATGAGCTTTGAGGTGGATGCTGTCATGTCGAGCTTGCCGTCGACAAAACGGGGCGTGCGCGAGATGTCGAAAAAGAACTCACCATCGCGCCATGGGCGGGTATCGGAGAAGAGCTCCATCGCCTTGACGGTCGCAAAGACGCGCGCCGCCGCGTGCCAGGCGAATTCTGGTGTCACTTCACCGCGTGCCGTGGCCTGCCGATACTGCCAGGCGAGTGCGTCGTCATAGGCGAGGATGCTGTGCTCCTTGTGCTCATAGATGCCGGTGTAATACGGATTGAGCGATTCTGGCGAGAATGCGGGCAGCTTGTACTTGTCGAAGACGGGTGGCTCGCGCAGGGCGACGGCGGCGCTGACTTCGAGTCCCTGGATCGGCCCGAAGTAGTCGCGCTTATAGCTGCGCAAGGCGGCGAGCGCGTCGGCCACCTGCGGATCACGGGTGATGAGCCACACATTGAGCAGCGAATCCGCGAGATCCTGCGCCAGATGGTTCGAGCCGGTGAAATAGGAATCGGTGAAGGGCTTGCCGGAGTTCTTTTGAAAGCCCAGACCGTCGTCCCAGCCACGTGGTGCCCAGCCTTTGACAGGCGCGGCGAAGGGCTTCTTGTCCTCGTTCGTCGGCTGCATCGCGGGAAAGAGCTCGTCGGAGTGGAGCAGCATCCGGGTGTAGAAAGGCACCTGGTACTGCTGCGCCCGTGCCAGCCAGTCGCCGCCCGGATCGGCGCGTTGCATGGTGACGAGGGAGCTCATGAACCAGGAGCCATCGTGCATGCTGTCGAGGCCGAACTCCTGAATCTTTTTCCCCTCCTTCCAGAACTCGTAAGTCATGCCCGCGGTCTTGCGCTGCGGATCGGTGACGACGTGATTCTGGAACACGAAATCCGCCAGCTCATGGGCAAAGTCCAGCAACTGCTCGCGCGACCATGCCTGGGGGGCGGGCGTGGGCGTGGCGCTGAGCGATGAAGCTGCGGCGATGAAGGGAAGCAGGAGCCGCAGCCGCATGGTGTTGGCGAGCTAGTGCTTTGCGACGGCCGCGGCACGTGCCTTGGCCAGGACTTCCTGCAAGGCCACTGGCTTGCCTCCCTGGCGTTTGCTTTCATCGGCGGCTTCCATGAAGGTGAAGATCTCAAGGGTTTCCTCCGCGCTTACGGGCGGTATCCGGGTCTTGAAGAACTTGCCTATCTCGCGGCACAGATCCTCGTAATTGTCGCCCTTGCCTGCCGGGGCGATGCCTTCGGTGCCGAACGCCACGGCACCAAACTCCTCCTTGTGGCGACGCAGGCCGCGGTAGGTGCCCACGTGTTCGCCCTTCCATACTCCCGTCAGCACATCGGCATCCGCCGTCTGGGTGCGGGTGACGAATTCGCAGCCGGTGCCCATGAGCGTAAACAGCGCCTCGATGCCGTGGACTCCATAAAAGAACATGTCCGGTGTGCCTTCTTGGTACGAGCATGGACCCCAGGTGACGGCTCCCACGATCTGGCCGAGCGCGGCATTCTTTTTGAGCGCCTGGATGCCGGCGCCGAAGCGTATCGAGGAAGCGGAAAAGCAGGGTACATGGTGCTCCCGAGCCAGGTCATAGATGGCGATGGCGTCGGCTAGCGAGCCGGCGAGCGGTTTGTCGATGAACATGGGCTTGCCGGCCTTGATGACCTGGGAGGCCTCCTGCAAATGAATGCGGCCATCCACACTTTCAAGGAGCACCACGTCCACCTTTGCCAGCAGCTTGGGAATGGAATCAACAATCTCGATGCCTGTGACGCGCAAGCCTTCCGTGAACTTCGCCACCCGGTCGTGGCTGGCGGGCATGTCGGTTCCACCCGGGTAGCCCGCGACGATTTTGAACCCTGCCAGGTCGCCCTCTGCCTTGGGGCTGTTAAAGAGCCGGGCAAAGGCTGGCACATGCGAGGTGTCGAGCCCGATCATGCCGACGCGGATGGGAGAGGCCGGATGTTCCTGGGCCTGGATCAATGGAGACACGGACAGCCCGAAGGCTGCCAGAACGGTGAGTGCATGCGGATTCATGGGGTACGAAGGGCCTGTTGGGTGGGCGGGAGTCGGGCAGCATGGGGCGTGCCTGAGGGCAGGACTGATACGTCTGAGGCGGTGGTTTCTTTTATCGCGCCTGGAGAGTAGCGAGAAGCCAGGGGTGGCAGAGGTGGCAGGGGTTCAATCTGACCGGCCAGGCACCAAGGCCGCAGTGCGCTGCGTGGCGCCTTGATGGCGCATCAGGGCGGTGCGGCCGGCCTGGGCCAGGGCATCGCGTCTGGCGGGGTCCGCAAGCAAGGATTCCAGCACGGGTTCCAGCTCATTTAAACCGGCCACCTGTATGGCCCCGCCACTGCTCAGCAGCAAGGACACAAGGGGCTTGAAATTTTCCATGTGCGGGCCGAACACGACGGGCTTGCCCGCCATGACTGCTTCGGCCGGGTTTTGGCCGCCTTGGGCCAGGAAGCTTTTGCCGATGACAACGAGGGTGGCGAGCTGCTGCCAGGCCTTGAGTTCGCCGGTGCTGTCGATGATCAGCACATCCGTGCGGCCTGCCGGGGCCTGGCTGCGCAGCAGGGCGGGCAGTCCGAGCGCTTGCAGTTCCGCCTGCACGCCGGGACCGCGCTCATAGTGCCGGGGCACGATGAGCAGGCCTAGTGTGGGATGCCGGGTGGCGAGAGATTGAAACACTTTGGCCAGTTCGCGTTCTTCGCCGGCGTGGCTGCTGGCGGCGAGAAGCAAGGGCCGGCCGGCGAGACCAAGGGTTTGCAGCAGGTCAGTGAAGCTCTGCACCTGAATGGGATCGGCAGCGGAGCCTTGCGGATCGTACTTGATGCTGCCGGTGCAGGTGATGCGCTGCCGCTCCACGCCCAGCGACGCCCAGCGGTCCACGTCTTCGGGCTCCTGCACACAGACGCGGGTGAGCATCTGAAAGACGGGTGCGACGAGGCGGTGGAAACGGCGGTAGCGGGTCTCGGAACGTGGTGACAGCCGGGCGTTCACCAGGGTCACGGGAATGCCCGCGTCGGTGGCTTGGGCGACGATATTGGGCCAGACTTCGGCTTCCACGAGAACGAGGCGGCGGGGGCGCAGTTCATGGATGAAGCGGCGAGCCACCCAGGGCAGGTCCAGCGGGCTGTACAACGCCACCACGCGGCCTTGCCGGGCCCGCTCGATTTCTTCCGCGAGACGGTAGCCGGTGGGGGTGGTGACGGTGAGCACGATGCTTGGCGCGGGCGTCTGCTTCAGCAGTTCGGTGATGAGTTTGCGCGCCACGCCCACCTCGCCCACGCTCACGGCGTGCATCCAGATCAGATTTTCGGGCGGCAGGGCGGCAAGCGCGGCGCGTTTGGGCAGGCTCCAGAAGCCCAGGCGCTGGCCAAAGTCTTGCCAGCGGCCATGGCGGCGGCGCATTTTCACCAGCGCAGCAGGCGCCATGAAGAGCAGGCCCAGCGGCAGCAGGGCATTATAAAGGGCAAGGCTGAGTCGGCGTGTGGGCATCCTTGGATTTCTGCAACCAGAGCAGTCGTGTGTCCCCATACTCGCGGTCGCGCACAACGGTCCAGCCCCAAGATGGCAGGATGAGTTCCTTTGTCATCCGGCATTCGATGATGGCGCTGCCTTCGGGGCTGAGCACTTGTTTCAATTCCTCGCCTTGCAACAGCTTCAAGGACCAGTTCACATCCTTCGGACCATGGGCGTAAGGGGGATCGGCGAAGATCAGGTCAAACCCGCCCGGTTGCGTCCGGGCCAGCTCGGCAAGCACGCGCTGGGCCTCGCCCTGGCGCACCAGCGCACCCTCGAGGCGGCTCTTGGCAAGGTTCTCGCGGATGGCGGTGCAGGCATGGCGGTTCTCATCCACGAACAGTGCGCTGGCTGCGCCCCGGCTGAGGGCCTCCAGACCGAGCGCGCCGGAGCCGGCGAAAAGATCGAGCACGCGCGCTTCGAACACGACGTCACCGAGCATGGAAAACAGCGCCTGGCGCACCTTGTCGGTGGTGGGGCGTGCCACGGCAGCAGGCACTTTGAGGGGGATGCCGCCTGCAAGACCTGAAATGATGCGCATGACGGGGGTGCAAAAAGGGGAGGCGTACGCGGGGAGGGGTTCGAACCCTCGACCAATTGGTTAAAAGCCAACTGCTCTACCACTGAGCTACCCGCGCGTCTTTTGGGAAGGGGCGCTCTCCATAGCGATAAAGCGCGGCCGTGCAAGTTGTAATACGATACAGCGTTCGCGATGGAGTATTGGGGAGGTTGTTCGGTTTGTCGGTTTGTCGGTTGGGGAGGTTGTTCGGTGTTGCGGTTGTTCGGGGCCGGATTCGGGTGTTGTGTGTCGCACCTTGAGCTTTCCGGTGCTCGGCGGAAAACGGTCCACCGACGAACCGACGAACCGATAAACCGATAAACCGATAAACCGATCCACCATGCTGCTCGAAGTCATCACCCTTTTCCCTGAATTGATTACCGTGCCCATGCGCACCAGCATGATGGGGCGCGCCCAGGAAAAGGGGTTGGCGGAGGTGCGCGTGCATGACTTGCGCGAGCGCGGTCTGGGCCGGCACCGGCAGGTGGATGACACGCCATACGGCGGCGGCCAGGGAATGCTTCTGCGCCCCGAGCCGCTGTTCGAAATGCTTGATGTCATCGACCGCCCTGAAGCGCGCATCGTGTACCTCACTCCCGGCGGCAGGCGCTTCGACCAAGCCACCGCCCAGCGACTGGCGCTTGAGCCGCATCTGATTCTCATCAGCGGACATTACGAGGGCGTGGATCATCGCGTCGTCGAGCACTGGGTGGATGAGGAGATCTCCATCGGCGACTACGTGCTTACCAATGGCGCCATCGCCGCCGTGGTGGTCATGGATGCCATCGTGCGCCTGATTCCAGGCGTGCTCGGCGATGACTTGAGCGCGGTGGAGGAATCCTTTGGATCCAGCGGCCTGCTGGAAGCCCCTCACTACACCAAACCCGCCGAGTACCGCGGGCTCAAGGTGCCGGACATGCTGCTGAGCGGCCACCATGGAAAAATTGCAGAATGGCGCGCGCAGCAGGCACTCGAGCGCACCCAGGTGAACCGGCCGGATTTGCTGGAGAAGAAGCGGGAGTAGTGCGGAGTGCCCAGTGTTAAGTCAGAAGCGCGCAGTGCCCAAGCTGGCTCGGATTCGTCGGACAGCCCCGTGGCTGGTCTCTGCCCATCTGGAACTTTACACTTAGCACTTCTTACTTCTGACTCCTCACTCATCGCGCCAGATCTTCCATATCAACCGCAGGCCCAGAAAGCCGCTGACCAGAAAGATCACGAGTCCCAGGATGGAGTGCTCGCCGAACAGCAGCGGCGGCACCCGGTTGCTCAGCAGCATGGATGAACCCAGGAACAGCGCGCTGGTGACCATGCCCATCACAAGGCGGTTCACAGCGGGCTCCAGGCGGCGGTGCTCCAGGTGGACATCGAAGCGCCCGTCCTGCACCTGCTTGACCAGGTCAAGCAGGCCGCGCGGCAGATTCTGCGCCAGATAGCGCCATTCGCTGAGCAGGCGGTGAAGCCTTTTCAACTGCAGCCTGGGCGACATCTGGCGCGTCAAGATGCGCTTCTGGTAGGGCACGATGATTTCACTGAGATTGAGCTGGGGGCTCAGCAATTTGGCGGTGCCATCCAGCATGATCAGCACCTTGATGATCTGGGACATCGCGGTGGGCAGCACCAGCCGGTAACGTGAAATGCAGCGCGCGATCTCATTCAAGGCGTTGCCAAGCTGAAAGTGCTCCAGCGGCTGGCTGCCATAGAACGCTATGAAGTCCGTGAGGTCGGCGCTGAAGGCCGCCTCATCGAAATCCGCCGGTGGCGAGCACATGCGCATGAGGATGCGCGCCAGCATTGGGCCGTCCTGGCTGGCCAGGCACGCGAGCACTTCCTCCACGTTCTCGCGCAAGCGGTCATCCATGCGCCCGACCATGCCGCAGTCGAACAAACCCAGCACGCCGTCGGACATGATCACCAAGTTTCCGGGGTGGGGATCGGCATGGTAGAAGCCGTCGCGGAAAATCATGTCCATCCACAACGTGGCGCCGCGCCGCGCGAGTTCGTCGCGGTTCACCGGCAGGTCGTCCAGCTTGTCCACATCGCGAAAACTCACGCCGGCCAGCCGTTCCATGGTCAGCACGCGCGAGGTGGTGAGCTCCGGGAAGGGGCGGGGGAAGCGCACCGTAAGGCTGGTCGCGAAGTTCTGCGCGAACTCCTGCAGGTTGCGTTCCTCGCGCTTGAAATCCAGCTCGCGCAGCAGGCTGCGCTGGAATTCTGAGACCACGGCCGCAGGCTGGTAGCGCTTGAGTTCATTCGAGCGCTCTGCCAGGGCAGCGAGCAGAATGAGGATCTCGAGATCCGCGCGAATGCGGCTTTCGATGTCCGGGTGCTGTACCTTGACCACCACCTCAGTGCCATCCGGCAGCGTGGCGCAGTGTACCTGGCCGATGGAGGCCGAGGCCATGGGCTCGGGTTCGAAGCGGGCAAACAGATCCTCCACCGGCAGACCGAGCTCCGCCGCCACCGTGGCCATGGCGACCTCTGCTGAATCAGGCCGGACCTTGGTTTGCAGCCGTGCCAGCTCGTCCGCCGTTTCCCAGCCCACCAGATCGCCGCGCGTGCTGAGCATCTGGCCCAGCTTGATGTAAGTGGTGCCCAGATCTGCCATCGCCATGCGGATGCGCACGGGCCGCGACTGGTCGCCGAGCACATCGCCCTCGCGGCTGGTGAAGAGCTTCTTGGGCAGTTCAAAGCCCGAAAAAGCGAGCAAGTCCGCCAGACCATACTTGGCCAGGATGCCGCCCACTTCGCCCAGTCGGCGGGCATGGCGGGACAGCGGTTCCGGGAGGAAGTTCATGGCAGGGAAGGGAGGGGGGAAGTGCGGGAGTGCGCAGTGCTTAGTGCTCAGTTCGGAGGGGGAAGTGTTAAGTGGGAAGTGTTAAGTCCGGCGTCAAACTCTGGGCACTGGGCGCTTCAAACTTAACACTCCATGCCCCAGCTTCATTTGTCCCACGACTACTTCCTCACGGCTTCAGCTTGTCTGCGGCTTTCTGCAGATACTGGCCCAGTTCGCTGAACAGCACCCCTGCCGCCTGGCGGGCTGCGGAGGCTGCGGCTTGAACGGTTTCGTGACCCAGTTTCACCGGATCCGCGCAGGCTGCATGGATCGCTGAATCCAGTGGAGGCCACACGTCGTGCAGTGTCTGCCGGGCGTGCTCGCCCAAGTTGTGCGCCTGCCCTTTCACGTGCTCGCCCAAAGCGCTCGCCGCGTGGGTGATGATATCGACCATGCCCTCGCCTGTCGCACGAAAATCCCGGGCGATCTTTTTCAGATCTTCCGTCGCAAACCGGGTGCCGCTGGCGGTGGATTCCTCCAGGCTCAAGCGCACGGCCTGGGCGGATTTGGCGAGCCCGTCCGTAACGCCTTCGACCACCTCCCGGAGTTTGCTTTGCGCGTGTTCCGGCATGGAGCCCTTCGCGCCTTCCACCGCGCCTTCCGCCACGGCTTTGACCAGCGAGCTCAAGCCGTCGGTGACCTGAAAGAACTTGGCGGATGCTTCCTCAACCAGCTTGGCGGTTTCCGCGCGCACATCCTCGCCGCGTTTCACCAGCGCTTCAGTGCGTGCCTTGACTTGGGCGATGAGTTCGTGAGTGTTCATGGTAGAAGCGGGTACGAATCGGAGCGTGTGATAGGGTGCGAAGGATGTAGGGGCGTTGCCAGTACGTCAATGGGATGGTTGCGACAGAAACGTGAGGAGCGTCCATCCTACCTGCCGGATGACCAGGGTTGACCAGTCCTCGGAATCCTCTCTGCACCACCAGGCACCGGGCGCTTCGATTTTACGGATCACAGACCAGCCGGAACCCTACATGCGCACTGCGGGCATCGGGCAGGCTGGCACCGCGAAAGGCGCAGCGCAGGCTGGGGGCGGGAAGAAACCAGCTGCCACCACGGATGACTCGCTCGCTGGCGTTTGCAGCGTCCTTGTTGCCGGGGTTGGTCACTGCCTGCGCGGTATAGAAATTTGGGGCGTACCAGTCGCGACACCATTCCCAGACATTGCCGCTCATGTCATGCAGGCCCCAGGCATTGGGCAGCTTTTGGCCCACGGGATGTGTCTTGCCACCGGCGTTGCCGGCGAACCAGGCATGGTCGACCAGGGTTTTAGCAGTGATGGGAATGTGCTCTTTGGTTTGGCCGTAGATCTCGGTGCCGCCGGCGCGGGCACAGTATTCCCACTCGGCCTCGCTGGGCAGGCGGAAGCGCTCCTTGCCTTCCTTCTTGTTGAGCAAGCGGAGGAAGGCGTTGATGTCATCAAAGCTCACGGATTCGACCGGGAGATCATCGCCCTTGAACGCGGAGGGGTTTTTCTTCGTGCTGATGGCTTTCCATTGCTTCTGGCTGACCTCGTATTTGCCCATGAGGAAAGGCTTCGAAAGGGTAACCTGATGGGCGGGACGCTCGACGTTCTCGAAGCGCGACCACAGATGTGCAGCCTCCAGCTGCGCCATCCAGGCATCGTTGGTGCCCATGGTGAAGGTGCCTGCGGGGATGCGGATGAAGACGATGCCTTGCACCGTTACCTCTTCGAAGTCCGTGGGCTCGGCGGCTTGAACGGCGACAGCGAGCAGGAGCAGCGGGAGAAGGAGTTTGGGGAAATGCATAAGCGAACAGAATGGCGAAATGGCTTTCAATGCGGGCGTGCCCACTGCCGGGCGCGGAGCGCTGTGGAGTGCGGTGACTTGTCACCGCTTTGCGGCGGTGCGGACTTGTCCGCGTGGCGGGGAGGCTGGACTATGGCTGGCTGTAGGCTGGCTGTAGGCTGTCTCTAGTGACGGGTCTTCGGCGTAAAAGGCTCAGTTGCGTCGGCAAGCCTCCACACCCCAAAGCGGTGACAAGTCACCGCACTCCAAAGCGCTTCGCGCCTTTGTTGACATGTATTCGAGGCAGCCGGTTTTGAAAGTTGATGAAGTTCGGGCTGATTGAAGGATTTTGGAATTTAGTCAGCCGTTACGCCCGCTTAATGTATGTCAATGGCGCGCGGTCATTGCGTCCCTTGCCCTTGGGGTCGATGTCGCTGAGGTAGAGTGCGGTGGCATAGACGTCGCCGTGGTTTGGGATGCCCGCTTGCGAACTGGGCGTGTGACCGGGAAGCTGCTCGCCAGTGCGGGCATCAAAGGCGGGGTCCAGTGTGCCGTCGGGCAGCAGGGGGATGGCCATAAGGGTCTTCTCGCCCACTCCGCCGAACTGGCTGTGGCCTTTGACCTTGCTGCCGATGAAGGCGGCGGAGGTGACCTTCCAGTGGGCGCTGATGTCCTGGCCGGCGATTTCCTTCTCGCGCTCCTGGTCGGTGATTTTTTTCGCGAGCACGTCATCGACGGAGCCATGGATGGAGCGGCCGAATTCGGAGGTCAGCACAATGTTGCAGTGGTCGAACAGGGACTTGCCGCTGCCATGATACTCCGTGTTCTTGAGCCGCTTGACCAGAGTATTGAGCGGGTCCCAGAGGTCCTCCCTCATCATTGCGGTCTGGTCGGTCTGGCCCACGGGCGTCTTGCCATCCTTGCCCCACAGGCCACCGCGGCTGCGGTGTGCATCGAAGCGGCGGATGTCGCGCGATTCGATAAAGAAGGCGCACGAGAGACCTGCGCGCATCAGCTCATATGTCATCATCGCCTGCACCCGCGCGTGCGGGCTGAATTTGCTGCGTGCCTTGTTGCCGTTGACGGTGCGGTAGGTGATGAGTTCATCGGTGGGCTGCACCAGGAACTCCTCGCGCAGGGCCGAATCCGTGAACAGGCGCAGAAGCATGGAGCGGTCGAGCTTCATGCCCTTGGCTGCCAGCTGCATGTAAATCTCGCGGGCGGAGGCATAGCTCTTCACCGCCTCGATATGCTCGTCCTTGAGGAAGGTGGTGTGCGCGTTGTCCAGGAAGTGCTGGATCTCGCGGTTGACGGTGTTGCCTGCCTCCTCCTGCATCTTGAGCAGGAAGCTTTTGAGTTTGGCGGGCGTGCCCGCATAGATGGTGTGGGCATGCGGCGGCCCGAGGGCGTGGTAGTAGCCGCGCCGGCCAGTGTACTGCACCTCGTTGAGTTCGCCATCGGAGAGCCACCAATGCCAGGAGACATTGGGCAGCACGTAGGGCTGGCCATAGACCTCGGCAAAGGCCTGCATCACCGAGCGCTCGTCGTCCTCGCGTTCCTCTGTGTTGCGCAGGTTGTAGCTGCCCATATGGACCTTCAATCGCTCGGTGGAATGGCCCCCGCCAGTGTGCATTGAGCTGAGGATGGCCATGTCCTTGAACAAGTCCTTGCCCGGTTCCGCGAGGTAGCCGTAGTGCAGGTTGCCTTCCTTGTTCAAGGTGTAGCCGGGCTCGCCGAATTTCAGCACGCGGTAGCGCTCATCGCTGATTTTGCTCAGGCGGTTGACGACGTTGTTGGGCGACATCACCGGATTAAACATGTCGTACCCTTCCCAGCCGCCTTCCAGGTACCAGTAGATGAGAAAATGCGGGTTGCTGCCGGCCTTGGCCGCGTCTTTGGCCACACCGGCCGCCCGGCGTTCATCGGGCAGGCCGAACGTGGCGAAGTAGCCGAGGAAGTCCGCGCAGGTGAGCGCGGCAACGGAAAGCCCGGCGCGCTTGAGCACGTTGCGGCGGCTGAACCGCTGCTGCACCGTGTGATCGGGGGCGGCGAACTGCACCTGCGGTGCGACATTGCAAGGTTGGGTCATGGTGCAAAAATCAGGGGTGCGGACGCTTTGGCAGGCCTTGAAGAAACGAAGCAGGTCGACAGGCTATGATATCGAGGACGAGCAGGAGAACGAGAACGAGAACGAGAACGAGAACGAGAACGACTGAAGCATGCGGAGCTTTGGGACGTAAATAATGTCACTTGGCAGCGCTTACCGCAACAGGGGTACGCGGCACGGGCTTGCCTTCGATGTATTCCTTGGAAGTGAGCAGGGTGCGGATGAGGCTGCGCAGGGTGTAGTGGTCCTTCTGCAGGTTCTCCCAGACGCGCTGATACAAGTGGCGCTCGTCCTCGCGCCAGCGCAACTGGCGGCCAAAGTAGAAGGTCGCGTGGGTATCGACGATGGTGCGGATGAAACGCTCCTTCCGTACCGCCTGTGTGGCGAAGGCCTGCAGGCCTTCACCGGCAAAAGGATAGCCGTCCACGATATGGCCGTCAGTCGCATCAATGGGCAGGCCATAGTCGTCGTGGGTGCGGAAGCGGCCTTCATCAGTCCATGTGTTGCGCTGGAGGGCGAGGGGAGTGAGCACCTTGTGGCAGCCATAGCAAATGCCCGCCGGATCGACGGTGCTGGCGGCGGTGGAGCCCTGGCGCTGCTCGACGACTTCGGGCGGAACCTCGAAGATATAACCCAGAAACAGCATGGCCACCTGCGCCGCATAGTTGAAGTGCGGCAGCCCTGGCTTGCCTTCGATGAAACCCTTCATGGTGAGCACGCCGCTTTTGCCGTGATAGGCGGGGCGCGGCTGCTTGACGCCGTTTTCATCCACCGTGTAATCCGCAGTGAGGATCTGCTGCAATGGCAGGTCGTGGTTCTCAAGGTAGCACCACAGCCGCGCCGGTTCGTCCTGTGAGGCTGTGCCCTGGCTTTCGAGGTACAGGCGGATGCGATGGAAGTAGAAGTCTTTGAACTCCTGTGAGTTCAGGTAGCCATCCACCATGTCCTCCCACTTCGCCGTCCTGGCCTTCTCAAGTTCGCTTTGTGTCGGCGGGCGGGCCACGGTGTCCATCGCCAGCTTGACCAGTTGCAGGCGGCGCTTTTCAGCGCTGTCGCGGGTGAATTCAACCGAGGGTGGGCGGGTGAATAAAAAGTCCGGGTGGCTCATTAGTGCCCGGCACAGGGCGGTCCACGCGGCCTGATGCAGGCTGCGGCGCGGAGCCTTGAATTTCAGGACCGGGCTGGTGTTTTCGATCTTCACCTCAGGCCCGTCGATCTGCTTCCAAGAGTAATTCAAAGCGCTGCCCTGCACCGTGAAAGAGCCGGAGGCATCGAGGGTTACATCTGCTTCGGCACGGGCCTGCGCGGCGCCCACCACCTGGATGAGGGGCGATGAAGCCTGCGCATGAACCGTCAGGGGCACGTGCGGTGCGTTGCCTGCCTTGCCCGGGAAATTCACCTGTATTTTGTAGAACGCATCGGGCTTCCAATCGCTTTTCGCCAGCGCAGGCTGATAGCGCAGGAACAGCTTGCCTTTGTTCTTGCCTTCGTCGGTGAGTTGCGTGCCCACCTTGTTGTAGGCCTTGAACTTCTTCACTTCGAAGGCGGTCCACGCCTCGTGGCCTCCGGCCTGCGGGGAGTCGATGAGGAAGCCTGCGACCTGATCCACGTCCGGCACGAAACGCAGCGCACTGGCGGTGACCTTGCCGGTCGTGCCGGTGTTGCTGATCTCGACCATGTCGGACTCGGCGAACTTGAAGACGCCAGGCAGTTCCACAAAAGGAACGTTGTCCGTGCTGGAGTCATAATAGAACAGTGCCTGGCCCTTCGGTAGAGGCGTCGGCGCCGGCTCGATGGCCAGTGTGTTGGTGGCGGATTGCGAGAACACTTCCACCAGGACATTGCTCGCATTGCTGCTGGCGCGCTTCCATAGCACAGTGACCTGATACTCACCTGATTCGGGCACGGTGATCGGAATGGTGATATTGCTGGTGCCCTTTTCGATATTGCCATCCTCGAAGCTGGTGTTCTCGCCGGTGCCTTCCACCTTCCACGCACCATCGGCCTGCACCCCGTTGCTGGTGATGAACAATTTGGTGGGTGCGGCGCCAGAAGGCTTGGCAGGCGCAGGCTTGGCGGCGGTAGCTTGAACCGTGGCGGGCGCAGGCTTTGCGGCAGTGGCTTTGGTTGCGGCGACGGCTGCTGGCTTGGTAGCAGCGGCTTGAGCGGTGACGGGCGCCGGCTTGGCCGCAGTGGTTTGCGCGGCGACGGCTGCTGGCTTGGCCGCAGTTGCTTGAACGGTGACGGGCGCAGGTTTGGCTCCGAGTCTCACGAACTCGATGCCCACGAGCGAGACGTTGCCTACCGTGTTCACGTTGCTGAGCCAGAATCGCTGACCGGCGTCGCCCTTCTTGAACTTGAATTTCTGCGCGAGGGTATGGCGTGCCACGGGCTCCTTGCCGACGGCCTGGGATTCATCCACGAACTCCTGGTAAAGCCCGTGGGTCTCTCCGCTCACCGGCAGTGTAATCATGCGCTGGGCTTTCAGCTTGGTGACCGGGTCTTCCACGTTCAGTTCGAAGGCGAGATTGAAGTCGGATGTTAGCGTTTCGTTCTTCGCCTGGTACACCGCGCGGATGAGGTCGAAGGCCTGCCTGGTGTCGGCGGGGGTAGGGTCGCGGTAGAGCAGGCGATTGTACATGCGCTTGATTTCGGCGGAGTACGCGGCATCCGGCCTGGGCATCTTCGCGGGGTCAGGCAGCGTCTCGGAGCGGCTTTCGAAGGGGCCTGTGCGCAGCGTGTAGGCGCGGTCCGCCACATCGCGTGCCAATCGTTCCAGCCCGCTCAGGAAGGAGGCCGAGGCCTTGCTGGTTTCGTTGAACCGCTGCTTGAAATCCGCGCCGCCGAACAGTGCCACGTTCTCTTCGAACAGGTCCTTGCCATGCCGTACCCAGTCGTCGTTGAACAGGGTCTTTATTTTGCCCTTCAACTGCCGGTAGGTGATGAACTGGTTGTCCAGCGATGTTGGCAGCGGCCCGGTGTAGGGATTGAGCAGCGCGGAGGGGAAGAACTCGTCCGCATGGCCCTTGATGCGCACCACGCCATCGAGCTTGTCGAGAAACGTGGTGAGCCTGCCGATTTCTTCAGTCGTCCAAGGCACTGCGTGCTTGCCCTTGGGCATGTTTTTCTTCGGATTGGTCGTGGTCACGCGCGCCATGAAGGTGTCCGGCCCTTCGGTGAACAGGAAGCCGCCGGAGAGCAGGGCGGTGAAGTCATTTTCCGGATCGCCATTGAACACCAGTTGTGAGGTGCCATCGGGATCGTGGCAGCTCACGCAGCTTTCGCCCGCGATCTCCTTGGTCAGCATCGGTTCGATGGTGCTGGAAAAGTAGGCGAAGGCCTCCGAGTCCACCAGCGGCACGCGCGGTTTGGGGGCGGGCTTGGCGGTGGCGGCGGGTTTTTTGGCCTTCGGGGGCTCGGCGGCGAAACCGGCAAGCCCGGCACAGGCGAAAAGCAGGAGGGTATGTCGAAACAGGGCGGTCATTCAGAGGGTGCGGCGTACGGAAGGAGAACGACAGCGCCCGGCAGTTCCTTCCTGTATTGTGCGGCGGATTTTGTGCCATCGTGGCCAGGAATGGGCCTGCCAGGTGGTATGGCGGGAGCCGTCGAGGTTTCTCCAGTGGGTACTGCGCACGCCGCCAATCCGGGCGCGGGCGGCTTGTCTGGTCTCGCCACCTGATCAAGCCGCTTTCTCGCGTCTTACTTTAGGCTGCGCAAAAAGGCCACGAGATCGAGGAGATCCTTTTCCGGCAACGTCAGGTCCAGTCCCATGGGCATCAGGCTGGTGGCGAGCTGGGTGTCGCTGACGATCTGCGTGTGCGGGAGGTTTTTCTCCTGGCCGGCGGCATCGACCATCAGCAGGCCTTCCGCAGTGTGGCTTTTGATCACGCCGGTGATGCTCTGGCCGTCGCGGGTCTCAATGAGGTGGGCCTCATAATCACGGGCCAGAGTGTTGCTGGGAAAGAGCACGCTTTCGACGATGTCGCGCTCGGTGCGGATGGCACCGATTTTCGACAGGTTGGGGCCGATCGGGCGGCCCTTGTCGCCGATCTGATGGCAGGCAATGCAGGTGCCTCGACCGCTCTCATACACTGCGCGCCCGGCAATCGGATCGCCGGTGGCGGTGGCTTTGTCTGCAAGGGGTACGAGCAGGCGCTTCTTGGCGTCGATGGCTTCGCCCGCCTTACGCAGGGCAGGCAGCACTAGTTTTTCAAAGATCTCCGGCGGGTGCGAACTGAACACGGTGCGGTACACGCTTTCCTGCAGGCTGATGAGCGACGGGTTCATCGCCAGTTGCACGGCCATGAGCTCGACCAGTGGCACATCCTTGGTCTTGCCGGGCAGTTTGATCAGTTCCTTCAGTTCAATGGGCCCGACGGTGGCAAGCAGGGGTGCCAGCACATTGAGCTGTGCGGTGTTCAAGGGGGCGGCGGCAAGCATTGCGGCGGCCTGGATGCGCGCGGAAGATGAGGAGGCGGGACTTGTCAGCACCGATTGCAGCAAGGCAAAGGTCTCCGGCGTGACCTTGCCGCCCTTCATCGCGTCGAGCGCCTTCAGGCGCAGCGGCAGGGGCTGCCTGGCATCATTGGCGATGGCCTGGAGCTTGGGATTGAAGCTCTCGTCCTTGAGCTTCTTGAGGGCGTCGAGCAGCACGGACATGCTGCCTTTGCCGCTCGTTGCTTCGTCCAGCAGCTTCGACAGAGGCTTCAGCCAATCCTTGTTGGTCGCGCTGGCAGTCTGGCTGGCAAGGACACGCAAGGCGGCCTGGCGCACGGGGGCGGCCTTGTGGGCGAGCATCCGGCTCACCAGTTTTTGGGTTTCCGGCTTGGCGATGAGTGCCTCGCAGAAGCCTTCCAAGGCCTTCAGCCGCGCCATCGAGGGTTTGGCGGAGGCGAGCCACTTGGCCAGGACCGGAGTCACCAGATCATCGGCCTCGGCGTGGCGGGTGACTACGCCCAGCGCGACGCGCGCCAGGTCGGGATCGGCGGCATCGAGTTGCTCGCCAGCGATGCCCAGATTGACATTTTGGGTGGCACCATCCTGGGCGGTTTGATCCGTGATCACCAGCAGGCGGCGGACCAGGGCAGGATTGCCGGACTTCCTTTGCAGCTCGCTCAGACCGCTCCAGTCCGAGGCAATGAGGGCATGCATGACGATGTGCTCCATCGCAGGATCGAGCGGCTGCGCCAGCAACTTCACCAGCTCGGCGGTGGTGGCTTCCTCGGCGGCATGGTGCAGGGCAATCCACTCGCAGGCATGAACTGTGGCATGGGTGCTCGCATGAGCTGCGAGCTGGGCCCGCGCCTCGGCTTCATCCTTGATCTCCCAGCTCCGCTTGCCCTCGTGCTGGTCAGGTGCGGCAACGGCAAGGGCCGTTGCCGCCCCGGTCTTGCGCACCCGGTAAATCGCGCCGGCGATGTCAGGCTTCGCCATCAGGCTCGACGGGCAGCCGATGCGGAACCAGCCGCCGGTGTTGAGCACCAGCAGGGACCCGTCCTTGTCCTCCATAATGTCAGTGAGGTGAATGTCCGCATCGTGCAGCTTGAGGAACTGGTTCTCCGTGGCCTTGTAGGTCGCGCCCTCGGGCGTGAGGTCCATGCGCACCACACTCTGCGTGTTGAAATGGGTCACCAGGAAGGGCAGCGGGCTGCCGGGAAATAGCGCGCCCTTGCGTGCGAAGCAGCAACCGCTCACCGCCACGTGGCCGAAATTGTACATCACCGGCATGTGCTCCAGCGTGCGGGGCAGGCCTTCGATGGCTTTCAACTGGTCCGGGCGATCATAGATGCCGCCGTAAATCCAGTGGACAAGGGTGTCGCCGCGCGGCTGCGAGTAGTACAGGTTTTGCACGCCGATGACTTCACCTTCGGGCGTGAAATCGACTTCCACGGGATTGTCGCCGCAGCCCAGGGAATGCCATTGCACATCGCTGCCATCGGGCTTGCAACTCCAGATGCCGCTGGCCAGGCCATCATGTACAACTGTGCCTTCCTTGCCGATGACCTTGTGGCCCTTGCGCCCATGGCACCAGTACAGCCGGCCGTTCGGGTGCAGGAAAGGGCCGTGCACGTCCGCCGCGTTGCCGGTGTACTCAAAGCCGCTGACGATCATTTCGCGCTTGTCCGCCACGCCGTCGCCATTGGTGTCGGTGAGCTTCCACAGGCCGGGCGGCGAGCACACATACAGCGAGCCGTCGAGCCAGCATGCGCCCTGCGGGAAGGTCATTTTGTCGGCAAAGATCGTGCTCTTGTCGAATACGCCGTCGCCGTCGGTGTCCTCCAGCATCAGCACGCGGTTGGGCGGGTTCTCTTCGAGCTGCTTTTTGTTCCAGTTCACGCCCGTGGCATCGCCGATGAACAGGCGGCCCTTGTCATCCAGGCAGCCCATGATGGGATGCGTAACCAGCGGTGCGGCGGCGACCGTAAGCAGTTCCATGCCGGGGGGCAGTTCCGCCTTGGGAGCGCTGAGTGCGGAGTGGTCAGGGCCGCGGGTGACTACCACCGGACGCTTGGCGCTTTCCGGGATGTCGGTGGTAGAGTCGGGCTTGAGATCAGCGGCCTGGAGGAGGCCGGATAGCGAGAGAAGGAGACCGAGCTGCTTGTTCATGGCGAAGAAGGATGGTGGGGACCGCTAGGCGGGGTGGAGGGACAATTACGCAGCGAATCGGCTGGAACTCGCAGGGATGAGATTAACCGCAGAGAACGCAAGGATCGCAAAGGTGGGAGGGAGTGCTTGCAATGTCGTTCACTCATTCGGTGACTGGTGCGGCTGATGGCATGCCTTGCATTTCAAAATGCATAGCTGTCACGGCAAAAAGGGGCAAGCGGTGTTGGATCCCCCCCCCCGGAAGGGGCTGGTGAAGGAATGGTCTTTTATCAGTCCTCCGCGTCCTTCCGAGGGACATCGCCGAGCGGAAGGACGCCGAGAGAATGAGTTTAGGACCTTCATCGGGTTCTGTTCCTCATCCCTTTTCTTTTTCCGAACTTCACTTCGCCGCGCTCTTGCCTTTCGTGGCGAGGATCTTCGCGGCTTCTTCGCTGCCAATTTCCCGCAGGAAAATATTGCGCCAGCGGATCTCGCCGCCGTGGGTCTGCAACTGGACCGGGCCGGTGGCAGGCACGGGGCTCTTGCGGTCGAAGTAATTCTCAAGGATGTTGTGATCGACCACAAGCTGGTCGTTGAACCAGACCGAGACGTACGAACCGGTCATGAGGATGCGGAACTGGTTCCATTCGCCGAAGGGCTTGTCGGCCTTCACCAGCGGATCGCGGCCAGGGGTGTGCGGGGTATTGTTATACAAGCCTCCGGAGCCCAGTTTGGGCTGGCGGTCTGGCTGGGCGGGCCGGTCGGGCTGGTTGGTGTCCCAGATCTGCACCTGCGGGCAGCCACGCAGGTACACACCCGAGTCAGCGCCCGCGACGGTCTTGTATTGGATCAGCAGTTCGAAGTCGCCAAAGTCCTTCATAGTCGTGGCATAGTCGCCCTTTCCGTCGTTGACCAGTTCGCCATTCTCCACGCGCCAGTGGTCCTTCATGGTGGCGGTCCACTTGGCGATCTGCGCCGCGCGCGCCTCGGGCGTCATGGCCGCAAGCTTGGCCGGATCAAACGTGCTGCCACCCTGCCAGCCGGTGAGGTCCTGGCCGTTGAACAGCGCGATGAAACCGGGCGGCGGCTGGTTTTCGGCACGGCACGGGAGGCTGAGGCAGGCCACGGCGAGGGCCGCGAAACAGGCGAGGGAGCGGGTGGATGTGTTCATGGGTGAATGACACATACGGGACTCCGAAGGAAAAAATAACCGCAGAGAACACAAGGATAGCAAAAGAGGTCCGGCCTTCACCCACAGCTCTTCGCCCGCATTTCACTGCCCCTTATGGCATCTCCCGGCTGTAGCCGCCATCGCGCTGGCGCGTGAGCAGGGCGCGCAGTTCGTGCACGACCTCGGGATGGGCGGCGCTTACGTCCTTCGTCTCGCCCGGATCCTCCTGGGTGTTATAAAGCTGCTCGCGAAATTCCGCCGCGTGACCCTTGCGAATGCCTGGGCTGAGGGCCTTCACTGGCACGCCTTCGATCCATTTCCATGGACCCTTGCGGATGGCATAGACACCGTCATTGCTATGAACAATCATGTCCAGCCGCAGGGGCGAAGTGTTCTTCCCGAGGATTGCGGGCAGCAGATCGTAGCTGTCGCCCGCCGCCTTGTCCGGGGCCGGCAGCTTGCCATCGACGATCATGGAAGTGGTGGCCATGATGTCCGCCAGGCTCACCATGTCGTTGCATACCGAGTCCGTCGCCGCGTGGCCCGGCCAGCGCACGATGAAGGGCACTTTGAAGCCGCCGTCCCAGACATGGGTCTTGCCGCCACGCCACGGACCGTTCACCGCGAGACCGGCATTCACCGCCAGCGTCTCCGGGCGGTCCTTCTGGCCGGGCTCCTTGATGCCGCCGTTGTCACTGGTGAAAAATACCAGCGTGTTCCCGGCCACGCCCTGCTTGTCGAGCGCCTCCAGGATGCGTCCGACGCTGCGGTCAAGTTCGTGAATCCAGTCACCAAACAATCCCGCCTTGCTCTGCCCTGCGATGTCCTTGTCTGGCGTTACCGGCTCATGTACTGCCACCGGCGTAAAGTAGAGGAAGAACGGCTTGTGCTCCGACTGCTGCCCGATCCATCGTGTGGCTTTGTCCGTCAAGGTCGCCATCACCCGGTCGTTCTTTCGGTGCGGCGCGTCGATAACCAGGGGGACAGCCTTGCGATTGCCCATGTCAGCAGCGGTGCTGACCTCCTGGAAGTCGCCATCGTCTGGGACTGGCCCGGGAATTTTCATGCCCGGCGGGATCTTGCCCGAGCGCAGGCCGTATACGAAGTGATTTTCGACGAAAATGCCCGTCACATCGCCGTGGTTTTGCGGCACGGAGAAATGATAATCGAAGCCCAGTTCGAGCGGCCCGGGAACGAGTTCCGCCGTGTAGTCCGTGCGCCATTTCGGTGACCCGTTCGCCGTGCCATAGCCCAGGTGCCACTTGCCGATGGCGGCCGTGGCATAGCCGTGCTGCTTGAGCAGCGAAGCCATGTTCAGCCGGCTGGTCTCAATGTGCAGCGGTGCGAAGGTGCTCAGCGTTTCATTCTTCAGCGAGGTGCGCCAGCAGTACCGCCCTGTGAGAATCGAATAGCGCGTCGGCGAACACACCGACGACGTCGTGTTCGCATCCGTGAAACGCCGGCCTTCATGCGCGATGCGATCAATGTTCGGTGTCCGCACCAACGCCGGATCCGCGCCATAGCACCCTACGCTGCCATAGCCCAGGTCGTCGGCCAGAATGATGACGACGTTCGGCTGATCGACGGCGTGCGATGGCGGCGCCAGTGTGCCCAGCGCCAGCGCGAGGAAAGGTATCAGGGGAATGGAATTCATGGACGAGGTGAGCGAGGGGGACGCTGTGAACGAAGCTGCGTGACCGCTCTTGCGCGATGAACGACACTTTGCAGCGTTGGGCCATTTCTGACTAGACAGGTCAGAATGAGGATGGAATGTTGCGTCATGAAGACAGCGGTATGGCAATTGCAGGAGGCCAAGAGCCGGTTCAGTGAAGTCGTGGAGAGAGCGATGACCCAGGGTGCGCAAACCGTCACCAAGCACGGACGACCGGCCGTGGTCGTCGTCTCGGCCGAGGAGTATGAGCGCACTCATGCGCCAAAAAAATCTTTCTTCGAAGCTCTGCGCCAATGCCCGGAGGATCTCACGAAGCTTGTGGGCGAACGTCTGAAAGAGCCCGCGCGGAAGATCAAACTCGGCTGATTCCCGCCTATGATTTATCTGCTGGACACAAACGTCATCTGCGAGGCGACAGCGAAATTCCCCAATCCCGACGTGCTCGCGTGGAGCAGATCCAGCGCCGACGAATGTGGATTGTCATGTGTGACGATTGGAGAGATTTGGAAGGGCATCCATCTCATGCCGGAGGGCAAACGGAAAAGCGCGATTTCGCAGTGGGCCGCAGGAATCGAAACCGACTTCGCCGAGCGGGTGATGCCTCTCAACACGGCCGTATTGAAGGTGTGGGGAAAGTTGTATGCCAAGCACGAGTCCAAAGGCTTCAACATGGGTGTCGTCGACAGCCTGCTAGCGGCAACGGCGCTGGTTTATGACCTGATCATTGTGACAAGGAACACCGGCGATTTCCCCCGTGAGGTGAAGACGTTGAATCCTTGGAAGCTTTGACCAACTGCTTTGAAGTTTTGCTGCGCTGAGTTGGTCTCGACGCTGAATCTTCCAGATCGGAGGACAGAGTCGGTTAGAATCGGCTCCCCCTTCATCCCGGTTGAGCCCGCCCCCATTGTGTGGCACTAGCTCCGCCCTCTCGCGCACCGCCGCCGGGAACTGCCCCTCATGCTCAACATTCGTTACCCGTCAGATCTGCCCATCACGGCGCGCCGTGAAGAAATCGTGGCGGCCATCCGCGATCACCAGGTGCTCATCCTGGCGGGGGAGACTGGTTCAGGGAAGACCACCCAGCTGCCGAAGATGTGCCTGGAGGCCATGCCGGATCAGCGCGGCAAAATCGGCTGCACCCAGCCCAGGCGCGTGGCGGCCATGAGCGTGTCGAAGCGCGTGGCGGAGGAACTCAACGTGCCATGGGGTCGCGAGGTGGGTTGCAAGATGCGTTTCAGCGATGACACGAACCGCGACACGCGCGTCAAGTTCATGACCGACGGCATCCTGCTCGCGGAGATCCAGAGCGATCCGATGCTGCGGTCCTACTCGATGCTGATCCTTGATGAGGCGCATGAGCGCTCACTGAATATCGACTTCCTGCTGGGTTACCTGGTGGGGCTGCTGCAGAAGCGGCCCGATCTGAAGGTGCTCGTCACCTCGGCCACCATTGACACCGAAGCTTTCTCCCAGGCCTTCGGCGGCGCGCCCATCATTGAGGTGTCGGGCCGTTTGTATCCCGTGGACATCCGGTACGCGCCGATCGAATCGCAGGATGAGGACTACGGCTACATTGATGCTGTCGTCGGCGCGGTCGAGGACGCTCTGATTGAAACCGACAGCGGCGACGTGCTGGTGTTCATGCCCACGGAGCGCGACATTCGCGACACGCGCGACATCCTGGAGGGCCGGCTGGGCAAGTCATTCGAGGTGCTGGCGCTGTTTGGCCGCATGGCCTCGGCCGAGCAGCAGCGCATCTTCCAGCCCGGCGCGAAGCGGCGTGTGGTGGTCGCCACCAACGTCGCCGAAACCTCCATCACCATCCCGCGTGTTCGCTATGTGATTGATACGGGACTGGCGCGCATCAGCCGCTACAATCCGCGCACCCGCACCAAGCGACTGCCGGTGGAGGCGGTGTCGCAAAGCAGTGCCAACCAGCGTGCCGGGCGCGCCGGCCGCGTACAGGACGGCGTGTGCATCCGGCTCTACTCGCAGGAGGATTTCGACAAGCGTGACCGCTTCACCATGCCGGAAATTCAGCGCGCCAACCTGGCCGAGGTCATCCTGCGCATGAAGGCCTTCAAGCTCGGCGAGATCGAGACCTTTCCGTTCCTCAATCCTCCGGCGAGCACTTCGATCCGCGCCGGCTACGATCTGTTGCACGAGCTGGGCTCGCTCAGCGAGACGCATGAACTGACGCCGCTGGGCCGCGAACTCGCCAAGCTGCCGCTCGACCCCACGCTGGGCCGCATGCTGCTGCAGGCGCGCGAAGAGAAGGCGCTGCCGGAGATGCTGATCATCGCCGCCGGGTTGAGCATCCCCGATCCGCGCGAGCGGCCCGAGGACAAGAAGGAAATGGCCGCCGCCGCGCACAAGGCCTTCGCGGCGCCCACCTCTGATTTCCTTTCGCTGCTGAAGATCTGGCAGGCGGTGCCGGAGAACTCCGGCGGCTCGCGCAATGGTCTGCGCAAGTTCTGCAAAAGCAATTTCCTGTCCTTCACCCGCATGCAGGAATGGCGCGATGTGTGGAAGCAGTTGTGCGATGCCTTTGATCGTGATCTGCGCGATCTGCCGCCGCCGGTCATTGAGAAGCCGAAGTCTGCTCCCCCGCCTCAGGACCCGCGCCAAGGCCTCAACCGGCCGCCCCCTGCGCGCAAGGAGGAACCTGTTTCCAGCAACGACGACGCCATCCATCGCAGTATCCTTGCGGGCCAGCTTGGCCACATCGGCATGCGCGAAGAGCGCAATGCCTACAAGGCCGGCGGCAACCGCCAGGTCATGATCTTCCCCGGCTCGAACCTGTACGAACGGCGCGAGAAGAACAACCCCGGCAAGCCCGGCCAGGACAAGAGCAAGCAGCCGCTGTGGATCGTCGCGGGCGAGATCGTGCAGACCTCGCAATTGTTTGCGCGCATGGTGGCGCGGGTGGACCCGCAATGGATCGCCGATCTCGGCGCGCACCTCTGCCAGTACAAGTACAGCGAGCCGCAGTGGAGCGTCAAAGCGCAGCGCGTGCTGGTCACCCAGCGCAGCATCATCCACGGACTGGAGGTCAGGCGCGCCTCCATTGATTTTGGCAAGGTGGACCCGGTGGGCGCAACTCAGATCTTCATCCGCGGTGCGCTCATCGAACATCAGGACTCGTTGATCCCCCAGCGCTTCTACCAACATAACAACAAGCTGCGTGAGAAGATTGAGACCATGCTCACACGGGTGCGCAGCAACCGCGTATACACCATCGAGGAGATGCTGTTCCGCTTCTATGATGCGCGCATCAAGAACGTCTCCTCCGTTCATGACCTGAACAAGCTGGTCAATGAGCGCATCGGTGTTCAGCCGGATTTCCTCTGCGCCAAGGAGGAGGACCTCACCAGCGGCGACGACCTGTCCTGCGACCTCGCGCTGTTCCCCGACCAGGTGTCGGTGGGCAACACGGTGCTGCCCCTGACTTACAATTACCGGCCCGGGGAGGAGCATGATGGCGTCACCGTGCGGGTGCCCGTGCAGCTTGCCGAGCACCTCACCTCCGGCCAGGTGCAGTGGATGGTTCCAGGACTGCGCGAGGAACTGGCTAACGTGCTGCTGCGCGCATTGCCGCGCAGCATCCGCCGCGAGCTCATGCCGATTGACCCCAAGGCTGTGGAAATCGCCGCCCACTTCAATCCTGGTCGCGCCGAATTTCTCGTCGCGCTGGCCGCCTTCATCAGCCAGCACTACGGCGTGCCGGTGAAAGCTGAGGACTGGCCGCCGCAGAGCCTGCCACCGCATTTGCAGCCGCGCGTGGAGGTGTTTGACCAGCAAAAGAACACGGTGGCCTCCGGTCGCGACCTCGCGGTGATCCGCTCCAGTGTGCAGAAGCAGGACTTGAAATCCGATGCCTGGGACAATGCGGTGCGCCGCGTCGAACGCTACGCGTTGAGAACATGGTCCTTTGGCGATCTGCCGGAGTCCATCGTCACCGAAGTGATCGGCGGCGTGCCGGTGCCCGGCTATCTTGGGCTGGTGCTGCGCGATGGCGAAGTGGACGTGCGGCTGTTCCGCCACGCCGCGGATGCCGAGGCCGCCACGCCCGCCGCCGTACGCAAGCTTGCGGAGAACGCCCTGGCCAAGGACATCGCCTGGCTGTGGAAGGAACTGCGCACTCTCGGCGCCTCGCCCGCCAAGCTGGTGGGCAATTTCCAGGCTGCGCTGTCACAGCTGAGCCTGCCCGCCACACCTGCCGCCGCCGCCCTGCCGAAAGGCAGTGTCGAGCATCTGCAGCAGAGCGCGCACGAGCACATTCTCAGCCATGCGCTGCGCCTCCAGCCTCTGTTGCCACTGACTGAGAAGCGCTTCAATGCCCTGTGTGAAAACGTGCGCAAGGAACTGCCCGGCCTGACCCATCGCGTCAAGACTCTGAGCGCCCAGGTGCATGACTTGAAGCAGAAGATCCTGGCCCTGCCCAAGCCCTACCCGGGCCTCGTTCAGGATGTGCAGCGCCTGGTGCCTCTGGATCTGCTTTCGCGCACTCCGCACGCGCAGCTGCAGCACCTGCCGCGCTACTTGAAAGCCATTCAGGTACGTGCCGAACGCGCCAGCCTCAACCCCGCTAAAGACGCCGACAAGGCCCAGCAGATCGCCGATTTCAGCGGCTGGGAAGCCTACGTCCCGAGAGCCCATCACGAGACCTTCCGCTGGATGCTGGAGGAGTACCGCGTGCAAGTCTTCGCCCAGGAACTGGGCACCGCCCAGCCCGTGAGCGTGAAGCGGCTCGAGGCGATGATGGTGGCCTCATAGCAGATGCCTTCGCAAGAAGGTGGTCACGAGGCACCGCTGAGAGCCGCATTCCGTGCTCAGCCCGCCATCATCTTCAGCAGCGCCTGCGCACAGGCGCTGGCGAATGCGGGGTCATTGATTTCGCAATCCATTTCCATCAATGGGATGCCGGGTTTCAAATGCTGCCGGATGGCAGCGAACAGCGCCGCATCGGCCGCCGCGTCATGGAAGGGCTGGCCCTCGGCACTGATGATGCTGATGGCCTTGATGGGCAGCAGCACGGTCACCGGCCCCAGGTAAGCATTGACCTTCTCCGCAAGGATGCGGCCCAGTTCCGCGCATTCCTCCGGCGTGGTGCGCATGAGCGTCACCTGCGGGTTGTGCTGGTAGAACAGGCGGTCGGCAAACTTCGCGGGGATGCTGGCGCGCTCGCCGAAATTCACCATGTCGAGACAGCCCGGCGTGACGATGGCGGGCACCGCGCCCTTGCCTGCCGCATCGAGCCGCGCGGGGCCGGCGCCCAGGACGCCTCCCACCAGTTCATCCGCCCACTCCGTGGTCGTGACATCTAGCACGCCGCTGATCATGCCGCTCTCGATGATCGATTCCATGATGCGCCCGCCCATGCCTGTCGAGTGAAACACCAGCACCTCGTAGCCCGCGTCTTCGAGGATTTGCTTGGCAGCATTGACGCAGGTGGTGGTGTTGCCAAACATCGAAGCGGCGATGAGCGGCTTGTCCTGGCCGGCCGCCGGTTCGGCTTCCACCATGCCGCAGATCGCGCCTGCCGCGCGCGCCAGCAGCACTCGCGAAATGCGGTTGATGCCGGAGACATCGACAATGCTGGGGAACATGACGATGTCCTTGGTGCCCACGTAGGGTGCGACATTGCCCGCCGCGAGGGTCGAAACCATGACCTTGGGAAAGCCAATGGGCAGGGCGCGCATGGCCGCCGAGCCAATGGCCGTGCCGCCGCCGCCACCGAGCGAGATCACGCCTTGAACGCGTCCCTCGGAGGCCAGCTGGCTCAGCAACGCCGCCGCCGCTCCGGCCATCGCCGTGACCGCCTCGCCCCGGTCCTGGCGCGCCACCAGGGCCGCGAGATCCACCTTGCCGGCGGCGGCGACCTCTTCGCGTGAGATGTCTGGGATGATCTGCGGCGCACTGCCCGTTCCCGTGTCAATGATCAAGGTCTGATGCCCGCGCTGCCGGATGAGTTCCGCGACGTAGCCGTGTTCAAGACCTTTGGTGTCGAGCGTGCCGAGGACTGCGATGGTTGCCATAAGTGCGCGCGATATAGGCGGTGGGAGGGCGGCTGGTCAAGCGGTGGGCTTGGGTGGTTGCGCAGCGTTGGGGAGATTTGACCGCAGAGAACGCAAAAATCGCAAAGGATGGCGTGGAGCGGGAAGGGAGCGCGCGGCGTGTTTTGGGGAATGAGGGGAAGCGGTGGGCTTGCCATTCATCGCCCTTCCAGCCTAGAATGCCTGTGTGCACAGCAAAACATCGCGTCGTCTCGTCTGGATCGTCGCCGGGGGCCTGGCCTTCTTTGGTTACACGGTTGGCACTGGCACGCACATCCTTAGGAAGTCGACGTGGACCCAAGCGGCACTGAAAGACCTCACGTACGGCATCAAGAACTACCGGTTCGAATACAATCGCTACCCCGTTCCGCCAATGACTGATAATCCGGGGATCGATCAGCGATTCGAAACCACGGGCAAGCTCCTGGCTTGCTTGTTAGGCAAAAATGTGGACGGCCTGAATCCGCGCGAGATTGAGTATATCGAGCCGCCGATGGCGAGGGAGGGGCATCGTGGCCTGATCAAAGGCAGGACGCCGGCGGACGACAAGCTCATGGACATCTGGGGCCATCCTTATGTGGTGGTGCTCGACCTCAATGGCGATAATAGAATCGCCAACCCTGACGTCAAGAACACCAGCCCACTTATCAGCAAGGGCGCACCCCAGGTGCTAAACGTCGGTGTTCTGGCCTACAGCCTGGGACCCGACGGTATCGAAGGCACCCATGACGACATTGTTTCCTGGCGGGACATCATTCCAACCCGTGGGGAGCAGTTCTGGAAACTGGCTCGAATGGCCATGGTGGTTGCGACGCCCGTCGTGATCGCTATTGGATTCGCGCAGATGCTGCTTCTCATCAAGGATGCCGTGATGAGGGTGACGGCGAGGCGAGACCCGGAATGAAAAACGCTCCAGATCGAATACTGAGGAGTCGCGATTCAGGTTCATGACCAAGCAGTGCGCGGCAGCGTTATGGAGTGCGTGCGATTCATCGCCGCTTTGGCTAGGCCGGTGGGTTGTGTACCAGTGATGAGAGCAGCGGAGCAACTGGCGCCAGTGCGTGGCGGAGCCGCTGTTGGGGGACACGGCGTGTCACGTGGCCAAAGCGGCGATGAATCGCGCGCAGTCCAGGACGCTGTCGCGCACGGAAATATCGTCGGCCCGCTCCCCCAAACCCTACTCCGGGTGACCCTCAGCCTTGTCCACATGCGTGGCCTCGGCGTCTTCCTCTTTCACCGTGCCGACCTTGAGGGACACGCGGATGCCGTGTTTTTCGGCGGCGGTGTGCAGCAGGGAACGGATGGCGCTGAGGGTGTGGCCGTGCTTGCCGATCACGCGCTTGACGTCTTCCTGGGCCACCTGGATGCGGAAGGTGGTGGCACCCTGGGCATTGTGACCAATGGCGATGGAGGCCTGCTGCGGCTGGTCGATGAGATGCGCGACCACGTAGGAGAGGTATTCGCGAAGGGCTTCGGGGGCGTCCATGAGGGAAAAAGGGCTGGGGCGGACAAAAAAAGGTCCGGGGCCTTTTGATGGACCACCGGACCTTGAGGAAAATCAGGAAACGCGCTGCTTACTTGGCGACGGCGCGGGACTTCTTGATGAAGGAGGCGACGGTTCCAGAAGTGGCGGCACCCTTGGCGAGCCAGCCTTCGACCTTGGGCAGGTCCATCTTGAAGTTGTTGTGCTCCAGACCGGGATCGTAGGTGCCGAGGCTCTCAAGGAATCCACCGTCACGGCGCTTCGCGCTGTCGAGGACTACAATGCGATAGAAGGGGCGGTTTTTGGTGCCTTCGCGGCGGAGACGGATAACAAGGGCCATGATGAGTAGGTGGAACGGATGAATGAAGGGCGGGGATAGTGCTTGGCGGGGGGAATAAATCAAGCGGGTTTTTTACGGTTCTCAAACAAGACGGCCCGGCCGGCTTGCGCCGACCGGGCCGAAAGGTCATTCAATCACGCTCTCAGGACCAGCCATGGGCGTTGCGCACGTCGATCATGGCCTTGAGGATCTTGTTCCAGGTGTCCGGCGTTTCGAGCACGGCATTGGGGAACATGCAGCCATCCCAGCAGATGTGCTGGATGCCGCGGCTGGCGGCGTCCTTGAGCCAGTAGCCGGAAGCCTTGGTGATGTCGAGCTTGCCGTTCGGATCGTCGGCCTGGCAATGGCGGCCGGTCTTGTCGTGCGCGCCGGAGCCGTGCACGGAGCCGTCGTTCTGGGCGACATGGAAGTCGATGGTCCAGGGGCGCAGCGCGTCGGTCATGGTGGTGTAGGCGGCATTGAATTCGGCTTCGCTGTAGCCGGTCTTGAGCAGCGCGTGCTCGGGGGCGTTGTAGCCCAGCAGGTAGAGGTAGGTGTGGGCGAGGTCGGCCTGGAAGCCGACGGTGCCGGGCATGCCAGTCTGCTCAAGCAGATCGACCATGTGCTTCCAGGAGTGCATGCCACCCCAGCAGATTTCGCCTTCGGCGGCGAGGCGCTCACCGTGCGCGGCGGCGACGACGCCGGCTTCGCGGAAGGTTTCGGCGATCTTCTTGGTGTTGCCGGCGGGGTCTTCCAGCCAGGCGGCGGGGCCGCTGGCGGCGTCGATGCGGATCACGCCGTACTTGCGCACGCCATGCTCATTGAAGATTTTGGCGATGCGGCAGGCCTTTTTCACCGCCAGCACGAACTTGGCGCGCTGATCGGGGGAGCCAAAGGAGGAGTCACCGACGGTGCCGGGCCAGATTGGGGCCACGAGCGAGCCGACGTTGAGGTTCTTGCTGGCGATGAGGTCGGCGATGCGCTTGATATCATCCACGCTGGCATCGGGATCGGTGTGCGGGTGGAACAGGAAGTAGTCCACGCCTTCGAACTTCTGGCCGTCCACTTCCGCGTTGGCGGTGAGTTCCAGCATGCGCTCCAGGCTGATGGGGGGATGGTCGGTGCCGGGCTCTTTGCCGACGAGGCCGGGCCACATGGCGTTGTGCAGTTTGGGCAGGGTGTTGCTCATGTTAGTCGTGATTGGGGTAGGGAAAAGTGCGGCGGATGATAGTGGTGGGCGGGCGCTTGAAAAGCGCAAAAACGCAGGAGTCTGGATTCAATGGCCTTTTTGCCCGTAGTAAGCTTTCGGCCCGTGTTTGCGCAGGTGGTGCTTGCTGAGGATGTGCGCCGGGATGGCGGCCAGACCGGGGTTCAGGGTGAGGGAGCCCAGGGCCATTTGCGCGCACATTTCCAGCGCGATGCTGTTGTGCAGCGAGTCCATGGCGTTTTTGCCGAAGGTGAACGGGGCGTGATGTAGTTGCAGGACGCCGGGCATCTCGAGCGGCGACAACCCCAGTTCGTTCAACCGCTCGACAATGGCGACACCAGTAAAGTGCTCATAGTCCGCGGCGACTTCCTCGGGGGTGAGCGCCCGTACCACCGGCACGGGGCCATGGAAGTGATCGGCATGGGTGGTGCCGAAGCAGGGGATCTCCCGGCCTGCCTGCGCGAACATGGTGGCATAGGTGCTGTGGGTGTGGGTGACGCCGCCGATATGCAGGAACTCGCGGTACAGAACCAGATGCGTTTTGGTATCTGAAGAGGGGCGCAGGGTGCCCTCCACGACCTTGCCCTCCAAATCGAGGACCACCATGTCGTCCGGTTTCAGTGCCGCGTAGTCCACGCCGCTGGGTTTGATGCACCACAGGCCGCTGGCGCGGTCGATGCCGCTGACATTGCCCCAGGTGAGTTTCACCAGGCCGCTGGCGGGGAGCTGGCGGTTGGCTTCGCAGACTTGTTCTTTCAACGCTTGGAGCATGGTTCAAGAAGGGAGCAGGGAAGCGATGCTTGCCAAGCGGGAATGCAGGCCCGGCAGGACCAAGAGGAAGCCAAGAAATTTAACGACCCTAATTGCCAAGCGAGTTGGCGCATGATAGGGCGGGAAGTGCCCGGTGCGCAGTCCTGATCCCTGAGGCTCAAATCTGGGCACTGAGCACTTCGCACTGAGCACTTTCCCCCTTTTTTCGCTCCATCTATGTCTGCCGATCTCATCACCAATGTCCTTGCTGAACGCTATGCCTCCCCATCCATGCGCGCCATCTGGAGCGGCGAAGGCAAGGTCAGGCTGGAGCGGGACTACTGGATTGCGGTGCTCAAGGGGCAGCGTGATCTCGGCATCCCGGTGCCCGATGGGGTGATCGAAAGCTATGAGCGCGTGAAGAACGAGGTCAATCTGCCCTCGATCATGCAGCGTGAGCGCATCACGCGCCACGATGTGAAGGCGCGCATCGAGGAGTTTGGCGAGCTTGCGGGGCATGAGCACATTCACAAGGGCATGACCAGCCGCGATCTGACGGAGAACGTCGAGCAGTTGCAGGTGTACCGCGCCTTGCAGGAGATTCATCGCAAGAGCGTGGCGGTGCTGGTGCGCTTTGCCAGGCGCGCCGAGCAGTTGCGCGATGTGCCGTTCACGGCGCGCACTCACAACGTGGCGGCGCAGGTTACCACCCTGGGCAAGCGCATCGCGGCGTTTGGCGAGGAAATGCTCATGGGGCACGAGTCCCTGGAGGCGCTTTTGAACACCTACCCGGCGCGGGGATTGAAGGGTGCCGTGGGCACCCGCTTAGACCAGATCACCTTGTTCGATGGCGATGCCTCCAAGGCCCGCGCGCTCGAGGAGCGCATCCTGGTGCATCTCGGCCTGCCGCGCTCGCTGGATTCAGTGGGGCAGGTGTACCCACGCAGCCTGGATTTCCGCGCCGTGAGCGTGCTGTGCGAGCTGGCCAGCGGTCCCGGCAGCTTTGCCAAGACCCTGCGATTGATGGCCGGTCACGAACTTGCCAGCGAAGGTTTTGCCAAAGGGCAGGTGGGTTCCTCCGCCATGCCGCACAAGATGAACAGCCGCTCCTGCGAGCGCATCAATGGTTTGCATGTGGTGCTCAAGGGCTATCTGGCGATGGCCGCTGGCATGGCCGGGGATCAGTGGAATGAAGGTGATGTGTCCTGCTCCGTGGTGCGCCGCGTGATGCTTCCGGATGCCTTCCTGGCCATGGACGGCCTGATGGAGACGCTGCTCACAGTGCTCGATCAGATGGAAGTGTTCGAGGCCGTGGTGGAGCAGGAACTGCTGCGCTACCTGCCTTTCCTGCTCACCACGACCGTGCTCATGGAAGCGGTGAAGCATGGTGCGGGGCGCGAGGCCGCCCACGAAGCGATCAAGGAGCATGCGGTGGCCGCAATTCGCGATCTACGCACTGGCAAGATTGCGCAGAATGACCTGCTGCAACGCCTTGCCGCTGATGCGCGGCTGGGCTTGAGCAAAGCGGAGCTTGATCAGGTGCTGGCCAAAGGCCGGGCCAACTCCGGCGACGCCGGAGCGCAGGTGGATCACTTTGCCCACCGCATTGGGGCGCTCGCGACCCGGCATCCTGAGGCGGCGAAGTACGCTCCAGGGGCGATTCTGTAGGTCCGGGAGGCCGGAGGGATCTGTCCGATCCCGCCTGATCCGGCCCCGCTCACGATGAGCTGGGGCGAACACCCTATTGCCCACAAGCAGCCAAAACAGGGGGCGAAAACGAAACTACTCATGCCGGCGCGTTTCACCGGGCGGACGTGAGTGTCCGCATGGTGGCACACGGCGGCAAGGGATTCATCGGTGACATTGTTGCCGGGGCATTCCATCCACCCCCTGAACCACAACGAAAACCACTGCCATGAAAAAGCTCACCCTCATACTCTTGACGTCTGTGTTTGCACTCGGTGTGCCTTCCCTGAAGGCCTCAGATGAACAAGACCAGATCCATCAAGCCGCGGCGATCATGCATCGCTTCCGGTCCATGCCTGAAAGGCAAATTCCTCGGGAGGTGCTTCGTGATGCGAAGGGCCTCGCCATCCTCACCGTTGTCAAAGGCGGCTTCATCTGGTCTGTCAAAGGCGGCGAAGGCGTCGTTGTCGCCAGGCGCAGGCACGGCTGGTCAGGGCCGTCCTTCATTCGCACCGGCGGCATTGGCTTTGGTGCGCAGATCGGCGGCGAAGTCAGCCAGATCGTACTGGTGTTGAACACGTCTGACGCCGTCAGGGCCTTCGAGAGCGGCACCAATGTGCAGCTCGGGGGTGCCCTCAGCGTGGCGGCCGGACCCGTGGGTCGCACTGCCGAAGCGGGTGTCATGCCCAAGGCCGCTGTATACACCTACAGCCTGAGCCAGGGCTTGTTCGCGGGAGTCTCGTTAGAGGGTGCCGCGATCGAGACCAATGACAAGGCCAACGCCCGCTTTTACCGCGGGCAGGTCAGCGCTGCCGCCATTTTGCAGCGCAAGGTCGGACCTCCTGCCCAGGCCCGTGAATTGCTCGCGAGCCTGTGACAGCGGCGGTGACGGGATGACGGGGACCGGGATCGTCTTCATGGCGATGTCCGGCCCCTTCTCCTCTGCCTGTCGTTGCGCGGCAGCGCCATTCCGGCGGGGCCGCGCGGCTTCTTTGCGCATGGCTGCAAGGTTTCGGTTGAGCTTGGCCCGCAGAACTGGGCTTCGGTCGTCATTCCTTGGGTGGCTTGGGTTTCCCCGGCTTCGGCAGCTTCTTCAATTCCGACGCGACCTTCTCAAAATCCGCATCGACGAGACGCGGCTGTGAATCCACGAACACCCTGTAGCGGTCGTATTCCAGCTCCGCTTTCATCCTCGCCTGCTCGGCGGAAATTTTGCCCGCGTGGTCCAGCAGCTCGTGTTCAGAGAGTTTCAGGAATTCATCCAGCTTCGTGATCCAGTCTCGCATGGTCATCGCCTTGCGTTGTAGCGCCCGCAGCTCGGCAAATTCAATGTAGGCGTTCACGATCCGGTTCAGCGTGCCGAGTTCTTCGCCATCCCGATAGTTCTTCGCGATGGACACGTCCTCCTTACGGATGATTCCGCCAGGCCGCGTCGTCTGCAAGCCCATGAAGGGCTTTTCAGCGTCCACTCGCGCATGAATCACTTCCGCCGCCGTCTGCCCATGGGCCGCCCAGTGCATTTTGTTCTGAACCATGGCGAAGAACTGCTGCGACATCTCTGTGCTTGGCGTGTAGTCCACGCTCGTAGCGTAAATATCCAACACCTTCTGGTAGAAGCGCCGTTCGGAGGAGCGGATGTCGCGGATGCGCTCCAGTTGCTCGTCGAAGTAATCCTTCTGGCCCTTGCCCGGCGGATTCTTCAGGCGTTCATCATCCATGGTGAAGCCCTTGATGAGATACTCACTCAAGCGCCCTGTCGCCCACTGGCGGAACTGCGTGCCGCGGTGGCTGCGCACGCGGAAACCAACTGCCAGAATCGCCTCCAGCCGGTAGTGGAGCAGACTTCGTTTCACCTCCCGGCGGCCTTCAGCTCGAACTTGTAAGTAATCCTTACAAGTTGCCGCCTCCACCAGTTCGCCTTCGGCAAAAATGGCCCTCAGGTGTTGCGTCACGTTCTGCGGCGTTGTCTGAAACAGGTCCGCCATCTGCGCCTGCGACAGCCACACCGTTTCATCCTCGAAGCGGCAATGAATACGCGTACGGCCATCCTCCGTCTGGTAGAGGATCATCTCAGATTGAGGCAGCGGATCGTTGCTCATGGTGTCGGCTTATAATTTGTAACGCGCTTCCACCGCGTCGATGGCGAGTTGCAGATACAGTTCGACAAAGTCGTGCTTCGTACAGGGGTAAAGGCGATATAAAATATTTTGAGCCTGCCTTGGGTGGGGCGGGGATGTTCTCGTCACTTTCCTGTTCATCACCCGATCAACTCCCCGGCCACCGAATCCGCCAGCGTCTTTCCGGACCGGGTCAGCTTGACGAAGCCGTCTTCAATCGTGACCAGCGATTCCTCACACAGGGTTTGCAGGGTGCGTTGTGGGACGTCGCCAAGTCGGTCCATCGACACCCCGCGGGCGGTGCGCAATTCGAGTGCCACGCGCTCGATGTGATGTTCGGCTGGCGTCAGCAATTCGGCTTCCTGCTGGGGCAGAATGGCTTCCTTGATGGCCAGCATGTAGCGCCCGGTGTCAGGCATGTTGCGCCAGCGGTTGAGGCCCTGGGTCGAAAAGGCGCCCGGCCCCAGGCCCAGGTAGTCCTTGCCCAGCCAGTAGGCCGCATTGTGCTGCGACTGGTGGCCGGGCGTGGCGTAGTTGCTGATCTCATAGTGCTCGAAGCCCGCGCCTTCCAACGTGTCCAGGGCGTGGAAGAAGTACTCCGCATCCCGCTCCGGGTTCTCGCGGTACTCGCCGCGGGCGAGCTTCTCGAAGAAGGCCGTGTCCTCCTCGTAATTGAGGTTGTAGGCGGAGACATGATCCGGCTTCAGCGCCAGGGTTCGTTCGATGGTGTGCTTCCAGGCCTCGATGGGCTGGCCCGGCACGGAAAACATGAGGTCGATGTTCAGGCTCTTGAATCCGGCCTCGCGCAGGGTCAGGAAGGTGGCTTCCGCCTCGCTGGCGGAATGATCGCGTCCCAGCGTTTTGAGGGTGGCATCATCCCAGGCCTGCACCCCCAGGCTCACGCGTGAGATGCCCTGGCGCTGCATCATCGTCGCCTTGCCCGGCGTGACGGTCATCGGGTTCGCTTCCATGACGAACTCATCGAGCCCCTCAAGGTCGAGCGCGTCCCTCAGTCCGGCGAGCAGCCGCTCCAGGTGGGTCTCGCTCAAGGCGGTGGGCGTGCCGCCGCCAAAGTACACGGTCTTGAGCGCCAGGGGCATGCGCTGCCGCTGCATCCGTGCCTCCTCAATCACTGCATCGACAAAGGCCACCAGGTCGGTGTTGCCGTGCTGGTGCTTGTAAAACGCACAGTACGGGCAGATGCGATGGCAGAAGGGGATGTGGACGTAAAGATGCTCGATCACTCAGTTTGTCGGTTTATCGGTTTGTCGGTTTATCGGTTTGTCCGTTTATCGGTCTGGCAATCATGCTGGGTCATGCCATGGAACACTCTGCCATAGTTCAGCCACAACAGAACCCCGAAAACCGGGAACCGATAAACTGATAAACCGACAAACCGCCGCCCCAAATCCGCATGTCCGACGAATCCCACCACGAGAAAGAACTGGGCGGCAAGCTGCTGGCGTCGGTGTCGCGCTCGTTTTACCTGACGCTCAAGGCCTTGCCGCGCGAGTTGCGCGAGCCCATCTCCCTGGCCTACCTGCTGGCCCGCACCGCCGATACCATGGCTGACACGGCGCAGGTGCCCGCCGCCACCCGGCTGGATTGCCTGAGCCAGTTCGCCGCCATTGTGCAGTCTGGCTCACGCGACGAGGCTGCGGAGCAGGCCCTGGCCGAGGTGCTCGCCGAGCGCTTCTGTCCTTTGCAATCCGATCCTGCCGAGGCCGTCCTGATGCAGCGCTGCCGCGACGCCATCGCCTGGCTGCACACGATGAGCGGGGCGCGGCTCGTGGCCATTCGCGAGGTGTTGCAGCCCATCATCCATGGCCAGCAGCTCGACATCCGGCGTTTCCCTGCCGAGGGTGGCCTGCGATCCTTGCAAACTGCCGCCGAGCTGGACGAGTACACCTGGCTGGTGGCGGGTTGCGTGGGCGAATTTTGGACCAAGTTGTGCTTTACGGAACTGCCCGATGCCTTCGCTCCCGGCGTCACCCTGGAGCAGGCCAGCACCTGGGGCATCGCCTTTGGCAAAGGCTTGCAGCTCGTCAATATCCTGCGTGACCTTGGCAAGGATGCCCGCCTTGGCCGCTGCTACCTGCCAGCCGAGGACTGGCAGTCGCTGGGCATCACGCTGGACCAGATCGAGGGCAGTTGCGTGATCCTCAGGCCGGTGTGGACCGCCTGGTTGCAACGCTGTGAAATCCACCTGCGCGACGGGTTGCGGTACGTGCAAAGCCTTCAGCACGGCAAGCTTCGTTATGCCACCGCCCTGCCATTGCTGCTGGGGGTGAAAACCATCGCCCACTTGCGCACGGCCAGCGACGAAGAGTTGCTCCGGGGCGTCAAAGTCTCGCGCATGGACGTGGCGAAAGTGCTCTTCGAGACCACTCTCCACAATAGCTCCGAGGGTCTTGCGAAGCTGTTCGCAAAGCTCTCCTAACCCCAATGCCGTTAAGTAATTCTGAGGATTTTGGATTTGAGGGGTGAAGACCAGGAAGTGGGTTCCAGCATGCGCGGCCATTTTGTGATGGGTTGCTGTACTTTGCGCTGACAGGTTCGCGGTCGTCGTTCGCGTAGCGCTTGAGCCGCTATTTGCTGGTGGACGGCGATGGTCAGGGCGCGCTTTTGCTCCTCGCTGAGGATGGTGGCCCCGGCTTCCAGAGT
>Ga0209697_10001016_pt1 | contig 45344 bp, 40 predicted proteins | sample AliMusrvi5mmetaG_FD_184115 | JGI IMG/M metagenome (GOLD analysis project Ga0209697, IMG submission 184115) | Freshwater lake bacterial and archeal communities from Alinen Mustajarvi, Finland, to study Microbial Dark Matter (Phase II) - Alinen... | ecosystem: Environmental > Aquatic > Freshwater...
TTAAGAAACAGCTAAGCCGTTTATCTTTAAAGTCACTGGCCGTTTTTTAATGGCTACGGTAGCTTGTTGTTAATTTTTTATTGACATCAAAAGTGTCAACTACTTTTAGGCCGCTATGAAGGATGCCTTATTTTGTATGCTTTAAAATATGTAGTACATTCATCGTTTGTTTCCTTATCTTTTGAGCTTTAGGCGGTTTTCGGATAGGGAGACTCTCGATGATTTGCTTAATTGTCAAGCCTTGTAAGCCCCCTAGTAAAGCTAGAGGGGTTACTTATGGCTAATTAACGCTTATTTATGGAGTCATTGATATGAATCAACACCACATTTCTTCAGTCAATAAATTATCAGGTTTAGGCAGTCTACCAATCACTTGCAATCGCTGCAGAGATCTGGACGAACTTGATTTTGATTTTAGTTTTGCCTACCAACCGATTGTGAATTTTCACGCCAAAAATATTTTTGCTCATGAGGCTCTGGTTCGTGGTATTAATGGAGAATCAGCATTTTCCATTCTGGCAAAAGTTAACGACGATAATCTCTATCGTTTTGATCAAAGTTGTCGCGTAAAAGCAATAGAATTAGCAGCTCAACTGGATATGAAAGAATTGTTGTCGATTAACTTTTTACCAAACGCTGTTTACGAGCCGGCGGCATGTATACGTTTAACCCTTGATGCGGCAAAAACCTTTAGCTTCCCGAAAGAACGAATCATATTTGAGGTAGTTGAAGGGGAGAATGTATCTGATCGTAACCATCTGATCAACATAGTCGAAGAATATCGCAATACGGGCTTCAGTACTGCAATTGATGATTTTGGAGCAGGTTATTCTGGGCTGAACCTGTTATCCGAATTCCAGCCTGATATAATTAAGATCGACATGGAGTTAGTGCGTAATATAGACACAAACAAGGCAAAGCAGGCTATAGTCTCTGGGATTGTTCATATCTGCCAGCAATTAGACATCAAAGTGTTGGCAGAAGGAATCGAAACAAAGGCTGAGCGTGATTTTTTGCTGAGCACTGGCATTACTTTAATGCAAGGTTATTTGTTCTGTAAACCTGCATTTCAGAAGATAGGACAAATTGATGATGATGCTTGGATTTAACTCAGAATGTGACTAAAAAACTTAAGTCAGATAAACCGAACAACCATTTGATCTATCTGACTTTGTGGTAACGACGATTTCAGCACGGCGCCAGTCATCAATATTAAAACACCACAATCCGTTTCTTAAAACTGGAATGCTTATGAGATTTGTTCAGAGCATCTTAACCAATACGGCTACTATGCCAATCGCGAAAGCAATCAACGCGCCTAATTTTATGATAAGGCGTTGTTCAAGCTCTCGCATATCTCGACGAACATCTTCAATATCACGTTTTGTAGATAATTCACCCTGCGCTTTTTTCAGAACGGAAATAACCGTCTCAGATTGTTGCCTTGTAAAACCAGAGTTTTCAAGTTCTACGACAAGTTCTTGCGTGTCAAAAGTAACAGTGGTCATGTGATATGTGTGCCCAATAAATGATTTTATGAGTATCAATGTAGTCGTAATGACTGCTTATTGTCAATAAAGAAAAACGGCGCTATCGTACTTTCCGAAGTGGCTGATTTACAGGAGATTAAAGTTATGTTTGGTGATCGATTAGAACTATGGGCTGATCGGGTCTTCGATGCCAAACAACCATTCGACCTATCTGACTTTCTTGCACAAACCTGACTTAACTACCTAACAACACGGTTTGCACGCTACTCCATTCACCGTTAAGAACACTTTTATCCCACCAACGTAAACGATAACGCCTGTCTCTATATTACAGTACAGACTCACGAAACCATTTTTAGTATTGCATCATCATTCTAGTCATGATATAAATTACCTGTGCTTTTTTAAATGAGCGCACAATAAATAAAATAATTTAAACCCCGTTGGAGGATATATTTATGAAGAAAATTTTGGCTCTCTTAGCTATGGCGTTAATGATTGTTGGTTTATCTGGCTGTATGGATAACCCAGATGGATCAAAACAAAAAGTTTCAAGCTCTATCTCTCTATAAGCTTAACAAACTGCTTAACCAAAAAACCCAGCCTAGGCTGGGTTTTTTGTTTTAAGAGGCTACACTAAGCGCCCCCATAAATCATATTCGTCGGCCTCTTCCAGCTCCACCTCTACAAAATCACCCGCTTTAAGGTGAGTAGCGCCATCAATAAATACTTGACCATCAATTTCTGGTGCATCGGCCTTACTTCTCGCAACCGCACCTTCTTCGACAACTTCATCAACAAGTACCGTTTCAATCCGTCCGACCCGCCGCTGCAACCGTACTGCACTAATTTCAGCCTGATGTGCCATAAAACGCGCTAAACGCTCTTCTTTAAGCGCTTCGGGGATAAGATCGGGCAAATCATTAGCCGCTGCGCCTTTTACCGGAGAATACGCAAAACAGCCCACTCTATCCAGTTGCGCTTCTGTCATAAACTGCAATAATTCTTCAAACTCCTGTTCTGTTTCACCCGGAAAACCCACAATAAACGTGCTACGTAAGGTAATATCAGGACATATTTCTCGCCAGGCCTTAATACGCTCCAGATTATTTTGAGTCGCCGCAGGTCGCTTCATTAGCTTAAGAATACGGGCATTCGCATGTTGAAAAGGAATATCTAAATAAGGCAGAATTTTTCCTTCAGCCATTAACGGAATCACCTCATCAACATGAGGATAGGGGTAAACATAATGCATCCGCACCCAAATGCCTAAATCTCCCAACGCTTCAGCTAAATCATAAAAGCGCGTTCTAACTGATCTGCCTTGCCAATCCCTCGCTTGATACTTTAAATCCAGGCCATAGGCACTGGTATCCTGAGAAACCACCAATAATTCTTTAACTCCGGCATTAGCCAGACGCTCTGCCTCTCGTAACACATCATCAACCGGCCTACTGACTAAATCACCCCGCATAGATGGAATAATACAAAAAGTACAACGATGATTACAGCCTTCTGATATCTTAAGATAAGCGTAATGATCAGGCGTTAATTTGACGCCCTGAGGGGGTAAAAGACTGGTAAAAGGATCATGTCGTGGGGGTAAATGCTCATGCACAGAAGCCACTACCTGCTCTAAAGCATGTGCTCCGGTTACTTTTAAGACTTGTGGGTGACGCGCTCTAATTTCATCTTCTCGGGCGCCTAGACACCCCGTCACGATGACTTTACCATTTTGAGCCAAGGCCTCACCAATACTATCCAATGATTCCTCAACCGCTGCATCAATAAAGCCACAGGTATTAACAATCACTAAATCAGCATTCTGATAAGTCGATGAAACCTCGTAACCCTCTGTTCTAAGTTGGGTTAAAATTCTTTCGCTATCTACAAGTGCTTTGGGACAGCCTAAACTAATAAAGCCGACGGTAGGGATTTTTGCCATAACTATCTGTAAAATGTGGGTAAATGAGGAAGTCTTAACTTTCTGGACAGTTTTAATTAGCGAGTACATCTTGTTAATATCCTGCTAATGGATTATTTTAACACTTTACAAGATATCCGAATATCAATACCATTTCTGCCTAAATATACATCATGAAATTTAGGTATTTAAGGTTTATTTAAGGTTTCCTCAATATTATGACTAAAAGATCGGTTTTCATTGCCTAAAATCTAATCAATATTAATCGTCAAAACAACACCGACTTATCTGAATATCGGATATCATTAATAAACCAGCAATTGTGATAGTAAACTTTAGATAAAATAGATTTAATTGTTAAACACCCTAAATGTGAATCAATAAATTCGGATTTTTACCCACACACACTGGATAAAATTGAGATTAACCATGCGAGCATTAATTTTAGTACTCAATATTGTGACAAGCTCACTGCTCTTGTTGCTTCAGCCAACTGAACTATTGGCAGCGTCAAAACAAATTGTTTATGACGTACAGAATGCCCCAGCCTATAGCGTTTATGAAAAAAGAAAAAACCATCGACTGTATGCTAGTAAACAAAAAAGAATAAAACCCACCATCGATGTCTGGGAACGTATTCGCTTAAGCATGAAAATCGCTCATTCACCAGCCGAGACATTAGCGGCTCAAGCCAATAATGGGTTATCTACCTCCATACCTTTTGATCTACCACAAAGTAAATCGCTAGGTAATGAACAAATTATCGTTAAAGATTCGCCTGAAGACCTACAGAGACTTAAAAGTATTATTACCTCTGACTCGGCAAGTACAGATGAAAAAGTTGCCGCAATACGCTCACGTATTTTTGCCCAAATACAGGCTGCTTCAAATACTCAGAAAGCAGATTCAATTGTTTTCACAAAACCAACGGACTTTGAGTCTCTACAACTGACTAATTCGCTTAATAATTCCGGCATCCTTCAAAAAGCCAGCTTAACACCTGAAGTAACTACCGACATTCAAGCCCCTAAGCCCCTAGATCCTCAAGAAGCCATTAAGCTTGATCGAATCAACAAACATATCAACTGGTTCTCTCAACACTCTGACTATCTACATCAAGTCACGGAACGCGCTCACCCCTATCTTTATCATATTGTTGAAAGCCTTAATCAAAATAAACTGCCTTATGAACTGGCTTTACTTCCAATTATAGAAAGCGCCTACCAACCCACTGCATTATCACCCAAAAGTGCGGCGGGACTCTGGCAATTCATACCCAGCACAGGTCAGGAGTTCGACTTAAATCAAACAGAATATTATGATGCAAGACTCGATATTACTTCTTCCACACAAGCAGCCATGCGCTTCCTGCATTTTCTTAACCAGCACTTTAATGGGGATTGGTTGCTTGCGTTGGCCGCTTATAACTGTGGTATAGGCACCGTTGATAACGCCATTCTTCGTAACAAAGAAGAAGGTATTGGCACCGACTATTGGTCATTACGCTTACCAGAAGAGACTCAAGAATATGTGCCTCGTTTCCTGGCATTATCCAACATATTTTCAAACCCTGGCGCCTATAATTTAAAACTGTCACCTGTCAAAAATGAACCCTATTTTGTAAAAATTAAAATAGACCGTAAACATGAAATTGACTACTTAGCTAAAAAAGAGCTTAAAGAGATTGCTCAACTGGCCAACCTGAGCTTTGAAGAATTTAACGAACTTAATCCGGGTTATATCAACCCTACACTACCCAATTCTGGGCCATTCACTTTGTTGATGCCTTCAGAAAATGCCCATCAGTTCAATAAACATTTAGAAACGGCAGCTCTGTTTATTATTCATAACAATGAAACGCCCACAATCGGAACCAACCTACTGACTCCATCTAAAGCACGGGTAAAAATCAAAAACTCAGAATTTGATTTTCTTACACTACTCAATGAAACAAATCATTTAAGAGCTGACAGAAACTTTGCATTTTTTGAACAAGCCTCAAATAAAACGAAGCTGCAATGAAAACCTTATTTTACTCAATTAAAAAATATATACTTTGACATTCTAAATATAACACCTATAATGAACTCAGCTTGAAAATATGATTTACCCTCTGTTGACCGTTTCGAAGTTTCTCCTTGTAGTAGCTCGTCCTTGTTTCATTAAGTAATTTCTAAATTTCTCTGCTTTACTGGCCGATAAGGCTTTATTACTTAATTTTATACAGGACTTTACAATGTCAACAATTACTACTGGTACCGTTAAATGGTTTAACTCTGATAAAGGCTTCGGCTTTATCGAACAAGCTTCTGGCCCTGATGTATTCGTACATTTTCAACAAATCAACAACGCTGGCGGTTATAAATCGTTAGATGAAGGCCAAAAAGTTTCTTTCAGCGTAACACAAGGCCAAAAAGGCCCACAAGCTGAAAACGTAACTGTTATCTAAATAAACGTTGATGGCAGGGTTCTTAAAACGCCCTGCCATCTTCTTAAAATCAAAGAAACTTCACGAGACTATAAAATTATTTTATAATATCTCTTGAGTTATTTTGTAAAGACTATATCTTATAGTCTGCAAACCACAAGGGGGCGACATGGCTTCGACGTGGGTAGCGAAACCTTAAGTGCATGTCGAGGACTGTACACCTCGTAAATCCTACAGAAAAAAAGTATTCGCAAATGACGAAAACTACTCAATGGCTCTAGCTGCTTAAACACAGCACCATTCCTTTGACCATCTGTGCTTATGCGGGTGGAGTTCGGTTTACTGAACGCTCAGAGGTCATCTACATAAGATCGCACTGAAGTCTGTCCGGTATGGATGTGCTAAAACCTTACGGAATCGTTAATAACACTCTTGGCTCGTCGGGTGGTTGTTAGCTAAATTAAAGAACGAGATAAACATGTAGACCTTATGGCGGAGTACTTGCGGACGGGGGTTCAATTCCCCCCGCCTCCACCAACTTAAGATTTTAAGAAGTTTAAAGAACCTGCAAGTCGAAAGGCTTAGCGGGTTTTTTATTGCCGTTTTTTATTGCCCTAGAAGTTTCAACAAAGCTCACTTAAACTAAAATTAGTTTACTTAGGAGTCATAAAATGAATGAACACTTTTTAACTGAAATAGAAATAAAGCAGTTTAAATGTTTTACCGATTTTATAGCCACCGGCTTTAAGCGTGTTAATTTGATAGGCGGCAAAAATAACATTGGTAAAACAGCATTTATGGAGGCTTGCCTGATTAATGTTTGCTCCAAAAATATAAATGCAATGACAACTGTTATCCATGGTATTAAATTTATACGAGAAAACCTCAACTTAATCGAAACAGCTGTCAACTTTCACAGCCGCAACTTAATCAATACGAATTTCAATTATCAAAACTTTTTAGATGCTACACGGAACTATTCAGCTAAATCTAATTTAAGCAGTACAGAGTTTTGTATCATCGAAAAAGATGCCACTAAGGCATATCACTATAAGATCAATGGTCACTCAAAGATCATTAATGCAAATAACTTTAATGTCATTTTTGAGCGCGATTCTACCATTAAATTTATAGATAACTTTGGCTGGGCTGACAACGACCTTATTGAAGCTTATCAAGCCATCCAACAACAAGATCAAGAAAATAATCTTAATGCCTTTATTAAACAATTTGACGACAGTATTGAAAGCTTTAAAATCATCAGCAATAAACCGCAATGTAAAACGAAGGGTGAATACCGCGACATCGTCGAGTTTGGTGACGGCTTAAGACATTATATTTCTATCATCTGCGCACTTTATGCGTGTAAAAACGGTTACTTATTTGTTGATGAAATTGATAACGGTATTCACTACACTCAGTTAGACCGCTTATGGGAACTTCTTTTAACGCTATCTAAAAAAACAAATACCCAAGTATTTGCGATTACCCATTCCAAAGAGATGCTGGAATCCTTTGCCCGAGTCGCTAAAAAACTGAATGAACAGGATATTAGCTACACCACCCTTGTTAAGAATAATCAGCAGGAAATTTTAAAAATACAGAAGAAGTCCACTTTAGTCCAGCTAAAACGCCAGCAGAAAAGACTAATTGAAAAATCGCTCAATCTGGGCAATGAACATTGGGCAGAAACATTTAAATCACCTGTGATCGACGAAAATGGCCAGTTAATTGGCACCGTCGGTTTGTCCCGCGACATTACCGCCGAAAAAATAGCTGAAGAAAAACTGAAATTGGCTGCATCCATTTACGAATGTAGTAGTGAAGCCATGTTGGTACCTTTGACATCGATTACCTTTAAATCGACCAATCATTTACCCGAAACTTAAGATTGGGTTCGCCTGAAATGGCAATTTCCGAGGCCATTATCCTGATGGCTCACAAATTGGGCTTAAAAGTTATTGCCGAAGGCGTGGAAACCAAAGCACAACTTGATTTATTAACTGCCGCAGGTTGTGACTTCGTCCAAGGCTATTACTTTTCCAAACCGCTCCCTGCAAACGAATTTGAGGCTTTATTGATACAGTATCAATAAATCTACTTTGTACAAACTGATGACATAGCTTTCTATCCAATTATGAGTCGCCGATACTTCAAAAAAAACATAAATCAACTGGATTTATTTGATCTGGAATTACAGCTTGATGATATTAAAAAGCTGCAAGATATTGAATTGGAGCTTAGCATGAACGACAAACTAAGTCAGCAAGAACTGGAATTAAAACAAAAACTGGTTTCAAAACAAAAAGAAAAAAACTATAAGTATCAACAGAATTCAATTGAAGAGCTATTTGGTCTTAGTTGATGAGGAAGGATGTCAAATCTTAAAAATGGTAAGATGAAGCTGAAATACCTTTAGGCACTATTATGGACATTTATGAAGAACATTCCAGAAAAATACAAAAAACCATCTAAGTTCTTTTTAATCACCTGTAGCGTAATCACTATTTATAGCCTTTTCGGATTTGTTCTTATTCCATCTCTCGTAAAATGGAAACTGCCTGAGTTCATTCATCAAGAAACCGGCAGGCATATAAAGCTCGAAAATATCCAATTGAACCCTTTTTTATTGTCTGCCAGTCTTAAGGGTTTTGAAATACAAGAACTTAATGGTCAAGTCTTTGCTTCATTCGATAATTTCGATCTTGAAATTAATGCACTGCAATCAATTAAACAATCAGCCTTGGTCTTGGACAAAGTTTGGCTCAATAAATTGTTTGTTCGTATTACGAAACAAAAAGACAGTGAATTTAACTTTAACGACCTACTCAAAACAAAAAAAACTGAAAAACCCAATGAACCAGCCAAACTGTTTCCTCTGATTATTTCTGTACTCTCTCTGACCGAAGGAAAACTGAGCTTTGAAGATCCTTTATTAGCGAAGCCAATAAAGGAAGACATTCTGCCGATTAATCTCGAAATCGAGAACTTCAGCACTCATACTGATCAGAAATCTAAAATTAACCTTTCTATGGTACTTAATTCAGGAGGACAACTGGAGTGGAATGGTGAAATTGGCATTAGCCCGCTCTATTCTTTGGGTAAAATAAAAATCAATGATATAAAACTGGAAGGACTTTCAGAACTGATATTGCAAGATAAAATACGCTTTGACTTAAAAGGCACCGCGACATTTGAAGCAGATTATGTCGTTAACGACACTAAAAACGGACTTGAGTTTAAGGCAGACAACACCTGGATCGACTTACAAAATATTAATCTGACAGGACTGAATCCGAACAAAGTTTCATTTAAAATCCCATCTCTCATATTAAAAGCCAATTACACTGCTTTTTACGCAAATCATGTGCTAGATTTTTCAACCAGCGAAAGCCAACTCGATGTTAAGGGATTCGAATTATACGAAAACGAACAACATAAGGTACTGGTCAAAATCCCCAGCTTAGGATTACGAGGAATAGACGTTAACACCAGCAAACAAGAACTTGGTATTGAGTCATTGACTGTCGACAATGCAAACATCAATGCCTGGCTGACTCAGGAGGGCATTGTAAACTACCAATCCCTGTTTTCCACTCCCCTGTCTACTGAACCCACTCATCCTGCCCCAATCCAGGCTCAACCACCTGCACCAATAAAAGCACCGTGGTTAATCCATGTCAATAACCTTAATTTAGACAATCTAGGAATAGGATTTGAAGATAAGTCTCTCAAAACACCTGCCTTGTTCGACGTAAAGCCTATCAACTTTAAACTAAGCCAATTCAGTACCGAAAAGAATGCAAAATCCCTTTTCCAGCTTAGTATTGGCCTCAATAAAACGGGCTTAATCAAACTTAATGGTGACACTGTCATCGAACCCTTTAATATTCAATCAACTGTTGATATCAAAACAGTTGCCTTAGATAACTTTCAGTCTTATATGGATAAATTTGCCCGTCTTGATATCATTGACGGCACTTTGAACATCAATGGTCAAGCATCCTTGAGCATGGCTGAAAATAATAAGCTGGATATTAAATTTAAGGGTGATAGCGAAATTTCTGACTTAATCAGTCGTGACCGGAAACTCTATAAAGACTTGGTAAAATGGAAAAAACTTAGCCTAAAAGATATGGATATTGATTTGATATCGAACCGCTACACCGCCAAAGAGCTTGTTATCGATAAACCTTATGCCAGAGTTATCATCAGAAAAGACAAAACGATAAACTTTGCCGATATCTTCGTTGCTGCTGATGACAGCAAATCAGAAAGATCCATTAAAACAAGCACTGTCAAGCCGCCGGATTCCGAACAATCCAAACCTTATTTTAAACTGGATAAATTTCAGTTAACCGATGGTTCTTCTGATTTTTCTGACCTATCACTTGTACTGCCTTTTGCTGCGGAAATTGAAAGTCTGGATGGAAGCGCCAATGGTATTTCTTCGGATCAAAAATCTGAGATCAAAATTGATTTAAAAGGCAAGACTTACGACTTTTCACCGGTTGATATCAAAGGATCAATTAGCCCCTATCTGGGAAATTACACTATCGAGATGAATTTTCAAGGCATGTCGATGCCTTTCATATCGCCTTATATGGCAGAGTTTGCAGGTTATAAAATCGAAAAGGGCAAATTGAATTTAGGCCTGGAGTATAACGTGGTCGATAAAAATCTGACTGCTTCCAACCATATTTTGATGGATCAATTCGAACTGGGTGAAAAGGTGGAAAATCCCAATGCAGTTTCATTACCCCTTGAACTCGCTATTGCACTGTTAAAAGATTCAAATGGCAAAATAAAAATTGACTTCCCCATCACTGGAAGCCTGGAAGATCCAGAATTTAGTATTGGTAGCCTCATTGGTGATGCCTTTCTAAATGTACTATCCAAAATTATCACTTCGCCATTTAGCTCATTAATATCGATGATGGGTAGTGAAGAAGATTTGAGTACCGTTAGCTTTGCTGCCGGTGGTGCCATGTTAAATCAACAACAGATGAATGAACTGGAGGGTTTAGCCAAAGCGTTAAAAGATCGACCTGATTTAAGCCTGGAAATTAAAGGTGTCGCTTATCAGGAATTAGATTGGCCAGCAATGTTAGAGGGCGCGGTAATGGATCACTTAAGAAAATCAAAAGCGGCTGAAATTAATAAGAATGGAGGGAAAATAACCCGCGCCGAATATATTGATCTTTCAGTTGATGATTATATTCGCTTGTTAGCAAAAGAGTTATCAGAAAAATTCCCGACACTAACAGAACAATCAATTTTAGGCACGCCAAAACTGGTTGCTCCCAAAGAAGGTGATATTTATGAGGTTGCAAAGCAAAAGCTTTTTTCTACCCTTAAACCCGATCAGGAACGACTTAAGCACCTCGCCTCAGACCGAGCTCAAGCTATTGCAAAGTTAATTGTTCAGAAAGGTGGGATTGAAAATGACCGAGTATTTCTTCTTGATACGGTGATTAATCCTGAAAGGGACAAAAAAGAGATTGTTAGTCTATTGTCTCTGAAATCCACCCATTAGACTGAACGATTCACACCGTTTTTATCAATCAGCTGGGTGGGTGGAGCCAATGACGAGATTCGAACTCGTGACCTATTCATTACGAATGAATTGCTCTACCAACTGAGCTACATCGGCTTAGATGTTAGTCTTGATTTTCATTTTTGGCAATTTTTTTTAACGCAGTATAGTCGCAGCCATAGCCGTATCGATAACACTTAAAACGCGCAATAGTAACAAAAATATTAATTATTTTATCGACCGGTTTACGTTTAGTACGCTGTAATTCTGAACCGCATTTAGGACAAGTGTCACTCATTTTAAACCTATGATTAAAGTTAAGTTAAGTTAAGTTAAGTTAAGTTAAGTTAAGTTAAGTTAAGTTATCGTTGATTTTAAATTGATTCAATTGGTCGGGACGATAGGATTTGAACCTACGACCCCTTGTCCCCCAGACAAGTGCGCTACCAAGCTGCGCTACGCCCCGACATTGAACTTTGTGGATACTCCAGGTTGCTCATTATACAACATTAATTGCAATACTGCTCTTTTCTATTTGAGCATCTCTATTTGAGCATCCTCTCATACCTTCAAGCTTGATGATCTATTGATCTATCAATTGCTGTCAATGGGTTGCTCATTCCTTATTCTTGCTTTTCTCCAGTATACGCTTCTACTCGCGCTTTAAGTTTTTGCCCGGCTCTGAAGGTTACCACTCGTCTTGCTGTGATAGGAACCTCTTCTCCGGTTTTTGGATTACGCCCAGGACGACTGGTCTTGTCACGCAACTCGAACTTCCCAAAACCGGATATTTTTAACTGTTTTCCCTGCTCCAACGATATTTTGATTTCTTCAAAAAACACTTCTACTATTTCTTTTGCATCTCTCTTGTTTAATCTTAATTCTTCAAACAATTTGTCAGCAAAATCCGCTTTTGTTAATGCCATAAATCAATCCCTCAGTTTTGCATTTTTTTCTTTGGCCAATAAAGTCAACAGTCTGCTAACGATAGCGTCAATTGCAGATTCTGTTAGTGTTTGTGTATCGTCTTGCATGAATAAACTTAAAGCGACACTTTTATAACTTTCTTCGATCCCTTTGCCTCGATAGATATCAAAAATAATCACATCGTGCAAGTTAGGTTCCGAACTACTCTGGATACAATTGACTAGCTCATTTGCAGATATCTCTTCATGGACGATCAAGGCCAAATCGCGCCGTACTGATGGATATTTAGAAAGTGACTTGAATACAGGAATACGCTTATTAAGTAATAAGTTTTGATCTAGCTCAAAAAGAAATACTTGACTGTCAAAACCTAATTGCTTTTCTAAATGCGGGTGCAACATACCCAACCAACCAATTTTATGTCCGTCTTCTGATAAAAGCTCAGCAGTTTGACCCGGGTGTAAAGTAGGGTGCGAATTAGCTACATACATTACAGAGCAACCCGTTAACCCGAAGATCGCTTCCAGGTCAGACTTAATATCAAAATAATCAACTTTACGAGGTTTTTCACCCCATTGTTCTGTATAAATATCACCTAAAGCTAGACCCGCAAGCATTTTTTGTTGATGCGTTACCTCATCAATTTTTATAAATCGGAGACCCGTTTCAAATAATCTGACCCGATGATGCTGACGATTAGTATTGTGAAGCGCTGCTTTCAATAAACCACACCAAAGCGTTGTTCTCATTATCGACAATTCAGAAGAAATCGGATTCTTTAAACGAATAGCCTCAATGCCTGGGGCTACAGCCTGTTGAATCTCTTCATCTACAAAACTATAAGTAACCGCTTCTTGATAACCCCGATCAACCAACAAATCTTTAACGCGATCTATCTCCAGTAAGCCTTCTGAGACCAAACCAAGTTCTGAGCGCATCAGTAGACTGCTACTGGGAAGATTATTATAGCCATACACGCGGGCTATTTCTTCAATCAAGTCCGCTTCTATGGCAATATCAAAACGAAAACCCGGCGGTATAATTTTCCAGCCATCTTCTTGAGTTTCGACAACCATACCCAAGCGTTGAAAAATGCCTAACACCTGCTCATGGGCTAAGGTAATTCCCAACGTTTTTTCGATGCGTGAGAGCCTTAAAAAGACCGGATTACGCTTCGGCAATGCTTCGGCATTCGTTACTTCTGTCACGGAGCCAACAATGCCACCCGTAATTTCAACAATCAACTGAGTTGCACGCTCAATAGCACGTGTTTGTAGCGTTGCATCTACACCTCGTTCAAAACGATGTGAAGAATCAGTATGTAAGCCAAATCGCCGCGCCTTACCCGCAATTGCTTCTGGCGCAAAAAAAGCACACTCTAAAAATACGTTTTGAGTATCATCAGAAACAGCAGAAACACTGCCACCCATCACACCCGCAAGCGCCAAGGGTTGTTGATCATCTGCAATGACTAAGGCTTCATGATCCAATTTAATCACTTCATTATTTAACAAACTCAAAGACTCGTCTGTCTTGGCATAACGAACAGTGATACCACCTGATAACTTGTCAGCATCAAAGGCATGTAACGGTTGACCCAATTCTAATAAAACATAGTTGGTTACATCAACCAAAGGCCCTAGATTTCTTAAACCTGAACGACGTAAACGCTCTTGCATCCACAACGGCGTTTCTGCTTTGGCATTAACTCCCTTAATTAACCGTCCCAAATAACGTGGGCACGCTTCGGTTGCTTCTACCGATACGTTTAAGCCGTCTGTGTGACCTATCGCGACTGACTGAACCTGCGTAACTGACCAATCTAAACTATTCAACAAGGCAACTTCGCGTGCCAAACCTTCTACACTCAAGCAGTCTGCTCTATTAGGCGTTAAATCAACTTCGATGATCGAATCATTCAGTGCTAAATAGTCACGAATATCAACGCCCACTGGCGCATCATCAGCCAATTCCATCAAGCCATGAGCATCTGCCGCTAAACCCAGTTCCTTTTCTGAACACAACATACCAAAGGATTCTTGACCACGTAATTTCGATTTCTTTATTTTAAAATCACCGGGCAAAACGGCACCGCACAACGCAGCAGGAATTTTTAAACCCACACGAACATTGCTTGCGCCACAGACGATTTGTAAAGGCTCGGCTCCACCTACATTAACCTGACAAACACGCAGGCGATCTGCATCAGGATGTTGCTGCATAGCTAATACTTCGCCAACTACGACACCACTAAAGTGTGCCGAAGCGGGTTCAACAGAGCCGACCTCTAGGCCAGCCATCGTCAATTGTTCAACCAGTTTTTCTGTGCTGACGTCTGGATTTACATACGACCTTAACCAGGCCTCACTAATTTGCATTATTCAAGTTTTCCTGTGTAACGAAACGACCACTTAGTTAAATTGCTCTAAAAACTTAAGATCATTTTCAAAAAACAACCTTAAATCATTAATGCCATAGCGCAACATGGCAAGACGTTCCACGCCCATACCAAACGCAAAACCACTGTATTGCTCACTATCGATATTAACAGCTTTAAAAACCTCGGGATGAATCATACCGCAGCCCATGACTTCTAACCATCCGGTTTGACTACACACCCGACAGCCGTGACCATCACACATTACGCACTCGATATCGACTTCAGCAGAGGGTTCAGTAAAAGGAAAGTAAGAGGGTCTAAAGCGCACTTGTATATCTTTTTCAAAGAAGGCACGCAAGAATTCGTAAACAACCCCTTTTAAATCAGCAAAGCTAACATCCGTATCCACTAAAAAACCTTCTACCTGATGAAACATAGGGGTATGAGTAATATCAGAATCGCAACGATAAACACGACCCGGAGCAATCACTTTTAAAGGCGGTTTTTCGGACTCCATGACTCTAATTTGAACCGGTGAAGTATGCGTTCTTAACACGGTATGCGCATCAAAATAAAAAGTGTCGTGCATCGCTCGCGCTGGGTGATGCACCGGGATATTAAGTGCTTCAAAATTGTGATAATCATCTTCAATTTCAGGGCCTTCAACGATTTTAAAGCCAACACTGGCAAAAATCTTTGAGATACGTCGCAAGGTAGTGGTAACAGGGTGTAACCGACCTACCGCTTGACCACGCCCCGGCAAACTAACATCGATACTTTCAGAAGCTAATCTTGCTGCAAGAGCAGCTGCCTCCAGGTTATCTTTACTAATTTCTAGCTGATGTTGGAACTGGTCTTTAGCCTGATTAATGATTTGACCCACTAGTCGCCGTTGCTCGGGATCCAGATTGCCCAGCTCTTTCATCTGTAAAGTAAATAATCCTTTTTTACCCAGATAATGAACACGCACCTTATCGAGTTCGATAAGGTCTTTAACTGCTGCAAGCTCTTGTAATGCCTGCGCGAGAATCTCTTCAAGGATAGCCGACACTGCACTGCTCGCTTATGTTAGGGATAGGTGAATTTGAAAAACTGACTACAGGAAAAACCTGAACAACCCATCTCCGAAGAGTTGGGTTGAGGCATTACTTAAGAAACGGGACTTTGATTGGCTTTAGCTATCTCAGCAATTTTTCCAAATGACTCAATGTCACGAACAGCGATATCAGCCAAGACCTTACGATCTATTTTAACGTTCGCTTTGGTCAACCCATTGATTAATCGACTGTATGAAATTCCATACAAACGTGCCGCCGCATTAATACGAACGATCCACAAAGCACGGAATTGACGCTTTTTCTGTTTACGGTCGCGGTAAGCATATTGACCGGCTTTAATAACCGCTTGTTTAGCAACGCGATAAACGCGACTACGGGCACCGTAGTAACCTTTCGCTTGCTTTAAAACTTTTTTATGTCTTGCTCTGGCTGTTACACCACGTTTAACTCTAGGCATTCTTAATCCCCTATCAACTGTATGGCATCATACGTATGGCCATACGCACATCTGATGGATGAATAGTTGCGGGTGAACGTAACTGTCTTTTTCTCTTAGTAGACTTCTTAGTCAAAATATGACGGCGATGTGACTGTCCACATTTAAAATCGCCGTTACCCGTGCGCCTAAAACGCTTAGCAGCACCACGGTTAGTTTTTATCTTTGGCATTTGTTTGCTCCAATAATATATAAATAAAAATCCCTGAGACATAACCCAACAAGGCAAAATGCATGGCCCTGAAGAATTACTAGTATTACTTGCAGTAATACTTTAAACAGCAATTCCTCTGCTGTTAACTATGAAAACATAATTAATATGTCCTCACAGAACTGCACCCCAACAATAAAGTGGCGATGTAATCAGTTATTAAATTATTTTTTCTTTTTAGGTGACATAACCATAATCATTTGACGGCCTTCCATTTTTGGAAATTGCTCGACAATGGCTATTTCTTCCAAATCTTTTTCGATACGCTTTAACAAATCTATGCCAATTTCACGATGAGCCATTTCACGCCCACGATAGCGAACGGTGACTTTCGTTTTATCACCCTCATTGAGAAACTTAGTTAAACTACGCAGTTTAACCTGATAATCGCCCTCATCGGTACCAGGTCTGAATTTAATTTCTTTAACCTGAATTTGCTTTTGTTTCTTTTTGGCAACCTGAAGCTTCTTGTTAAGCTCAAACTGGTACTTGCCGTAGTTCATTATCTTACAAACCGGGGGATCCGCGTTTGGTGATATTTCTACTAAATCCAAGTCTGCCGCATAAGCAATCTGTTTGGCTTCATCCAGCGAGATAATACCTAATGCTTCACCCTCTACCCCTGTTACCCTCACCCGTCTAGCGGTGATTGAATCATTCAGACGCGTTTCATCTTTTTTAGCAGCGATACCCTAATCCTCCAATAAATACTATAATTTTCTATCCGCAATCTCTTGCTTAATATGTTCTGCAAACTCACCGATTGACAGACTACCTAAATCTTCACCTTTTTGCGTACGTACGGTGATATTTTGCTCTTCTAATTCTTTGTCACCCACAATGACCAAATACGGTATGCGTTGCATAGAGTGTTCGCGAATTTTAAACCCGATCTTCTCATTTCTCAAGTCAATTTTTACCCTAACACCCTGTTGCTCTAACTCTTTCATGATTTGAGTAGCATAAACAGCCTGTCGATCAGCAATATCCAGCACCATCACTTGCACCGGTGCTAACCATAAAGGGAAGGTACCGGCATATTGCTCAATCAGAATTCCGATAAATCTTTCCAGAGATCCCAATATGGCACGATGTAACATCACAGGCACTTGCTTTGAGCCATCTTCAGCAATATAAGTGGCACCTAAACGACCCGGCATAGAAAAATCAACCTGGATTGTACCGCATTGCCAAACACGACCAATACAATCTTTTAAGGAGAATTCAATTTTAGGCCCATAAAAAGCACCTTCACCCGGCTGCAGATCCCACTTTAAGCCTTTATTATCCAACGCTAAAGCCAGCGCAGTTTCCGCTTTATCCCAAACCGCATCATCACCCACTCTATTTTCAGGACGGGTTGATAATTTCATAATGACTTCGTTAAAACCAAACTCACTATAAATGGAGAATAGCATATCGATAAAAGTAGACACTTCGTCTTGAATCTGACTTTCTGTACAAAAGATATGCGCATCATCCTGAACAAAGTTTCTGACCCGCATCAAGCCATGCAAAGTACCTGAGGGCTCATTTCGGTGACAAGAACCAAACTCTGCAATACGAATCGGCAAATCACGATAACTTTTAATGCCTAGGTTATAAATCTGTACATGGCACGGACAGTTCATCGGCTTAATCGCATAATCACGACTTTCCGAATGAGTGGTAAAAATCATCGCACCAAACTTATCCCAATGGCCTGACTTTTCCCAAAGAGAACGATCGACAAGTTGTGGTGTTTTAACTTCACCATAACCATTAACCCGTAATTTCTCACGAATGAACTGTTCAATTTGCTGATAAATGACCCAGCCTTTATCATGCCAGAACACCATACCAGGCGCCTCTTCCTGAATATGAAACAAATCAAAAGTTTTTGCCAATTTACGGTGATCACGCTTTTCAGCTTCTTCCAAGCGGTGTAAATAAGCCTGTAATTCCTTTTTATCAGCCCATGCCGTACCGTAGATACGTTGTAACATTTCGTTATCAGAATTACCGCGCCAATAAGCACCCGCAATCTTCATTAACTTAAAACCGCCTAACTTACCCGTACTAGGGACATGAGGCCCTCTACATAGATCGGTAAAACTGCCTTGCTGATAAAGCGATAAATCTTGATCTGCTGGAATTGATTCAATCAATTCGGCTTTATAACGCTCACCCAAGCCTTTAAAAAAATCTACCGCAGCATCACGACTTAACACAGAACGATTAACCACATGATCTTCAGACACTAATTGCTGCATTCTAGCTTCAATAGCCTTGAGGTCGTCAGGTGTAAAAGGTCTATGATAAGAAAAGTCATAGTAGAAGCCGTTTTCTATAACCGGCCCAATAGTCACCTGTGCTTCAGGAAATAATTGTTTAACGGCTTGCGCTAATAAATGCGCGGTAGAATGGCGGATAACATCAACGCCCTCTTCGTCTTTTGCGGTAATGATTTGCAATGAAACGTCTTGATCAATAGCAGTACTGGCATCAACCAAAGCCCCATTAATACGACCTGCCAAGGTGGCTTTAGCTAATCCTGTGCCTATAGAGCGGGCAACATCCATGACTGTAACAACATGGTCAAACTCACGACTAGAGCCATCAGGAAGAGTAATTACGGGCATTTTATTATGTTTTTAGTTGCTACAATAAAAAAAGCACCGCTTAAGCAGTGCTTTGATGTCTGGTAGGCACGATTGGACTCGAACCAACGACCCCCACCATGTCAAGGTGGTGCTCTAACCAACTGAGCTACGCGCCTGAAGTTAAGTAACTTCAATAGCCGATTATTATACCAATAGATTCAACTTAAGCAACCCTTAAATTATTTTATGCGTTACAACAGGTCAATCAGGAAATAATTTAAAACGACCTACAGGGTACTTTGTTTACTAGCAGGTATTCAGTCCCCCTCCTTAAATAAAGAGGGGTTAGGGGAGATTTTATCGTTTTCTAGGGTTTTGAACTCTACGAGTCTCCGGCTCAACTTTCACCGCGACCGGCTCATTGCGCTCTAAACCCGCAAACTCAAATAACAGATCCAACTCCTTATCAGTCAATTCATAAAAGGTACACGTTTTTAAACGCTCAGGCAAAACTACCGGCCCATAGCGAACCCGCATTAAACGACTTACGACGACTTCTTGAGATTCCCATAAGCGCCTGACCAAACGATTACGCCCTTCACTAACGATAACGTTATACCATTTATTGGCACCTTCCCCGCCAAAGAAATGAATTTCATCAAACTTTGCCTTACCGTCTTCAAGTTCAACACCTTCTTTAAGCCTTTCTAAAGTAGCGTCGGATACCTCACCCAAAATACGTACTGCATATTCTCGTTGGACCTGAGTCGATGGATGCATTAATTTATTAGCCAGCTCACCGTTATTGGTGATCAATAATAATCCTGAAGTATTAATATCCAAGCGACCGACCGAGATCCATCGAGCCGTGGTTAATGACGGCAACTGGGTAAAGACAACGGGTCTACCTTCAGGGTCACGACGAGTAACCACCTCGCCTGTAGGCTTATGATAAAGCAATACCCGAGTCGGTTGAATCGCAAACTTTTCCCAATGCACGACTCGCTCATTAAGCTGTAAATAATCACCTGCTTTTAGGCGATCACCTAACTTAACAGGCTCTCCATTTAATTTCAATCGTCCTTCATCAATCCAGCGCTCTATTTCTCTTCTGGAACCCACGCCACCCCGTGCCAAAACCTTCTGAATTCGCTCACCCTGAGCACTTCCCTGAGGATTCTCACTCTTTTTAACTGGCTTGGCACTCGCCTTAGGATCACCTGATTGTTTCTTAGTTGCGTTGGCAGCGGGTGACTGCTTGTAATCAACATCCTTAGGCGTGTGTCTTTCCTGATTTTTGCGCTGCTGTTTCGGCGACTTATTGACTCTAGCCGATGAATTACTTGGCGGCTTTGATGTTCCACTACTTGGTTTATTACTTTTCACTCATTACCTGCGTCGGTTGTTGCCTGTTTTCTACCGACTCATCGAGGTGTTTAATATCACCTAACGCCGGCAGTTCACTTAAAGATGTTACGTTAAAATAATCCAGAAACTGCTTGGTTGTGCCATATAAACCCGGCCTACCCGGTGCTTCTTTGTGCCCCACCACTCTAATCCATTCACGCTCAAGCAAGGTCTGAATAATACTTGAACTGACACTAACTCCTCTGATATCTTCAATGTCTGCACGAGTAACGGGTTGTCTATACGTTATAATAGCCAATGTTTCTAACAAAGCACGTGAATATTTAGGCGGTTTTTCTTCAAACAAACGCGCTACCCACCGCGATAAGTCCGACTTAATTTGAAACCGATAACCACTTGCAACCTGCTTTAATTCAATCGGCCTTGCACTATAGTCTTCTATAATAAGCTCTATCGCTACCTGTATCTCTTGCAACTCAGGTTGCTCCAACTCAGGAAACACTTGCAAGACCTGCTTAGCGGTCATAGGCCTTTTCGCTACAAATAGAATGGCCTCAACAATACGTTTTATTTTTTCGTTAACTTCAATGGGTTCAGTCACTTTATCATTCGTCGTACTTAATGTCGTTTCTAGTGGTTGCTTATTAGCTTGCTTCCTAAACTTACCCAGCCGACGCAATCTAATCGGCCTTGTAGTCGTCTCTATCGCTGAGTTAATTAAATGACTCTCTAAAGAGTCATCAGGCAATACCAAAACAGGTATTTTCTCAACAACTGGTTTTTTTCTAGGCTTGACGACCTTCTTAGGCGGTGGCGGCAGTACTAGTACTTCTAACTCGTATGTCTCCGAAGGGTTCTGACTGGATAATTTCGATGAGTCCTTCTTTTGCGAGTTCGAGGATGGCCAAAAACGAGACAACGACTCCGTGTCGACCTTCTTTTCGGATAAATAATTGCGAGAAAAGGAGGCTATTTTCTCCTTCAAGGACTGCCATAATGGTTGCCATTCTTTCACGGACGGATAAAGCTTCTTTGGTAATTTGGTGGTGACTCAGTTGATCAACGCGCTTTAGAACATCCTGAAACGCCAACAACATATCTTTTAAGTGTATATCGGGCAGTTGTTGCTCAATATTCAAAGCCGATACATCTACCTCTATGGTAAATATATCACGCTCAATTCTGGGTAATAAATCGATCTCTTCTGCGGCTGCTTTAATACATTCATATTCCTGAAGCCTACGAATTAAGGTTGCCCGGGGATCTTCTTCACCCTCTTCCTGCTCTGTCTGTCTTGGCAATAACATTCTGGATTTAATCTCGGCCAATAATGCCGCCATCACCAAATATTCTGCTGCTAACTCAAGATTCAACACACCCATTATCTGAATATAACTGATATATTGATGGGTAATTTGAGCAATAGGGATATTCACAATATCCAGGTTCTGACGTTTAATCAGATAAAGTAACAAATCCAGCGGCCCTTCAAATAAGTCCAGAAAAACTTCTAAGGCATCAGGAGGAATATAAAGATCTTCTGGCAATTGATTAAAGGGAACACCATTAACCCTTGCAAAAGAAGTCTCCAGCGCTTCTTCCAAAACAGCAACCGCAGTATTAATCATGTTATAGTCAACGTGAATGTCAGCTTAAATCTAACTTGATTCGTACTACAATCCAGCAATTGAAAAGAATATTTTCTGAGCAATAAATAAGGGGTATTCTAAAATAACATTCAGTATTTTGAAATATAACAGCGCCATTAGAATAAGAAAACCATAACGCTCTAATCGATTATATTGCCAGGCCCAATAACTCGGCAAAACACCTGTTAGTATACGACTGCCATCCAGCGGCGGTATCGGTAACAAATTAATCAGGGCTAATACTAAATTAATTGAAATACCCGCCACACCAGAATAGATTAAAGGATGAGAAATAGACTCAAATCCTGCGCCAATAATAACACCCAAACGGGCAACCAAAGCCCAGGCAACCGCCATCAATAAATTAGAAACCGGACCCGCTAAAGCCACTACTGCCATGTCTTGCAAGGGCCGTTTAAAGTTTCTTGTATCAACAGGCACTGGCTTTGCCCAGCCAAAAATAAACCCGGTACCCGAAAGAAGTAATAGACCTGGTAAAATAATCGTCCCCAATAAATCAATATGCTTAATGGGATTCAACGTTAATCGACCTAATATAGAAGCGGTATTATCACCGTATTTCTTGGCTACCCAACCATGAGCCACTTCATGCACGGTAATGGCAAACACAACCGGCAACACCCAAATCACGATACGTTGAACTAACGTTAACTCATCCATTACTGTTTCTCAAATTTAATCTAGCATAGGAGCAATACCCTTGCCCTGCCGAATGATTGATGCACCCTGATTGGATACCTCGATCATAGTTGTTTCTTCATATTCAATAATACCGGCATCAATCACTAAATCCAGTTCGTGTTCAAGTCTGTTTCTAATCTCATAAGGATCAGTCATGGCTTCGGTTTCTCCTGGTAAAATCAGCGTAGCACTAAATAATGCCTCTTCTAACTCCTGCAACAATAACTGAGCAACTGGATGATCCGGTATCCGTATACCAATGGTCTTTTTCTTGGGATGCTGTAATTTTTTAGGCACCTCACGGGTTGCATCCAAAATAAACGTAAATGGCCCTGGTGTTAAGGTTTTAATCAGTCGATAAGCCTCATTACCGATTTTGGTAAAATTGGAGACTTGAGTCAGATCTTTACACACTAAGGTAAAGTCATGTTTATCATCTAACTGCCTAATACGGCGTATCTTATCCAAAGCCTGTTTATCGCCGAGATGACAAGCTAAGGCATAAGAAGAATCCGTCGGATATGCGATTACACCGCCTTTACGAATAATTTCTACCGCACGATGAATTAATCTCAACTGAGGATTTTCTGGATGTATTTCAAAAAACTGAGACATCATTACTACTTGGAATTAAAATTTAATAGGGTTACATTATAACTTACATCCGGTTAAGCTTGCAGTATGAATCACTAAAACACTCATCGTCCATGCTCATTAAAATTGCCTTGCTATTAGTGTTCAGCGCTTTTGCTTTATTTCTATCCGTTGATCTGGTTCTCTGGTTAGCCATTCCCAGACTAGCGAATATACTGACACAACTAGGCTTGGCTCTGCTGATGGCCGCCTTTGGACTCTTATTGACCGCTGGTTTATTTATCATGACTAAACTAACCTTGACGGCTTTTTTAGATTATATTTCAGCTAAACAACGCTTAGAAAGACGATTATTGTTTATTGATGCCAAACAGGAACAACTAAAAAGCCTGTTTTATTTTAAAACGGTTCAGATTACCTACTTTAGTGACCTTAAAAGAAAGCGCTTATTACAGGCCAATAATAAAAAACATCTACAGTCGCTTTCAAAAGCGATTCATAACGATTTACGGACACTTAAAAAGCACTTGCCAAAAGCTCATTATCAACAGTTACAACAAATCTATCATCAGTCTCTAAAAGAACACAATATTGAGGCTTTATTAAAACTACAGTCTGAAATAGCCACCCTTATTTAGCCCATGACACGCTTAAAAAACTGGACTACCGCTTTAGTGAAGATTTTTCATTCTATTAAGGATGAGAACTTGCAGTGGAAAGAGAAAAATCAGAACAAGAAAATAAACTAAAACATCATCGTGTCTTAGCTGCAAAGGCGCTAGAAGCGGACTTAAAAAAGCGTAGCGTCCAGTTAGAACATGACATTACTATACTAAGAACTAAAAATGAAGCTGAACTGACTATGTTCAAGACCAAATGCCAGCAAGATATAAAAGATTACAAACAATATTTAACGGCCTTGGATCACCTTAAAAGTTCTATTCAAAGTAGCTATACTCATCTACCCGAAGCCGTTGCTTTTACAATTCATCATCATGCGAAACACTTGTTAAACCAACTGTGGGACGCCAAAGAGGTTGACCAAAAAATGCATCATGAGATGCAACTGATTAACTTTATGACCACGGTACATGAAGAGTCCCGCCGATACCTAGAAGGCACCAGCAGTAACCCCTTACCTGAGAAAACACTTAATTTGATTCAGAGTAAACCACTTAATTCAGAATAACTAGGGTCGGAGCAAACTTAAATGCAAAGACAGGCCGCGACCTATCTCTACATGTATTCATTCGCATTTAAGTTTACTCTTGATATATTCTGAATGACTGTTAATGAGTCGTGTCGCCGCCAAATACCATGTTCAATGTGTCAGCGGTTAGAATAGATTCACCCCAAGTTTCCAGTTCTTCCTCTGCCGCACTTTCTAACTTAGTAATCGCCCAACTCGGTAAAGTAACGGGCTTGGCTTTCTTTTCGGGTTCTCTGCGTTAGTATATGGGCGGCTGTAATCAATGCAAAGGCATTGTCGATGCTTAATAGCTCATCTACTCTATCAGAGTAATCAGTTAGCTTCGCCACTGGAAACGTTAAGCTATGTTGACAGCCTAATACGTCAAAACCAAACGAGGTTGGCTTCCAGTGTTACCCCGACCCGATCGTTTTTCAATAGTTAGTTCAAAACCTGTGTATTATCCGAATTATCCACCCACAGATACACTAATCACATCACTCCATTGCCCCACCTGTTCATCATGTAACAAGTAGATGGCTTTATACTTCCAGACTTGGCTATTGCTTGTTACGGGAAGAGAGCACTTGTCTGTCGTATTGGGTTCAGTATTGATGGTTAAGTACGTAAAATTATTGCCATCACCCCGATCTACCCAAATTTCTATGGCAGCGGCATGGCCTTTAGTCCAGCATATAATCGGATGTCCGGCTTGATTCTGGATACTTAGAATAGGTTTCCAGGTACTGGGATCAATAATTTGTGCCGCACCGATTAACCATAGATCTTTGCCAATCGCTTCAGTGTAGTTCTTATTGGCTTTGATCTGGGCAACTAACGCCGATAAACGGGGTATGACACCGGGACTAACCGCTGCGGGTATGGGTTGAGCGACTGCGGGTGGCATTGGCCAAATCGCTGAGCCACTGGTGCCATCACGCAGTTGATTTTTATAAGCCGTCCAGTTTTGAGAATAAGCTTGCATATCGTTTGAACTCTGGAGGGTATAACGGAAACTGCTGCTATCCGCATTCAGTAAGTTTAAATCTTCCCCAGAAAGACTCAGTAAGTTGGCATAAGGGGGTAAGGCTGTGGTCAGATGGTTGAGCAAATCTGCTTTTCCACTGTCCGTTGTTGGCATAAATGTTGTCGTGCTCATAATAGTTAGTTCCTTTGAAGCGATCAAATTAAGACGTGATGCAGACCTTAATGAACAGTCTACAAGGATTTTTTAGCATCCTGCTATTGTTAATAGGCATCTAGCCGAAACGGTGAATGACTGACTCACTCTATAGCACTGTTTGAGTCAACTCATTTAGCACTAGAAAGCCATGACAGCGTGAAAATAATGACTTTTGACTGGTGTAAAAGCACCTTGAAGTACTAGCACTTTATGCTGAAGTGCTACAAAAGACCATTCGATAGGTACAAAAGGTCAGTGGATTATTGTAAAAATACGTTGAACTAATTGCCCAACCTATTAAAGTACTGCAAAGTTATGTTTAAGTACTGGGTCATTTTAAAAAAAGAAAGTGCGTGATTCTCCAGCACTCCACTGGACTTTTGAAGTAGTCTAAAATGTTTTCTCAGTGGACTTTCAGGTATTTTGAGCCACTTTTTGGGTCGCTGAGTGAGTTCGCCAGATAAGCCAAGTCATTAGCCGGGTTGCTGAAGTCATTCAACAGGTATTTCAAGTAGTCAACTTTGATTGCTGGAATTAACTTATCATTCCCGAACACTAGCGCGTAGTTGATGAGTGCGATTTAATAGAGCTAGACCAGTACATTCACAGAATTAATTGCTAATTCAGGTGGCTTGCCAATAACTATAGGCTTATTTATATAAACTGCAAGGTAAATATTGTTTATTTTATGAATGGGCATTATTCAGGCAGTATTTGTTTGAGTTTGATGGTGTTTGAAGAGGAGTTGTACAGAAGAAAGAAGGTATTTGGATGCACGCCTGATTGAGTCGATTTGGAGTTACCGAATTGGCTCGTATAAAAAGGTATGCGATAAACCTAAGAAGCTAATTTCGAACTGGCAAGTCGGTTTAAGCTGATACCGAGTTCGGCAGCTTGCATTACTAATGAGCGATGTACCTTTTTATACGAAAATAAATAACTGGTTCAGATCAATAATACGATCAAGCTAACGCTCCCATATCGACCATAAAAAGCTGAATAACAGATCGTAGTAAACTTAAAGTAATTATTCAGTCCCCCTCTTTTACAAAGAGGGGTTAGGGGAGATTTTATTAGATAAAAGATGAAACTTCTTCTTGATACCCATGTATGTGTGGGGATACCTCAGAGGCTGCCCCCATTAAGAATTAAAAACACTAAACATTAACCAACCCATTACGAAGGTTGTTACTACTTTGTTCCTGTTGCTCGATAACCAAATTAATTTCAAGAGCAGGTGATTTAATAATTTTTACAATGCTATTTTCAATTTTAAGGTCAAATAAATCTTGCATAGTATTTGTCGAAACTAGAAAAGCAATTTCAGCCCCTTTTTTAAGCGCAGCAACCGATAATTTCCCAATCGCTTCTGAGAGAGTTTCATGCTCGCGCTGCACTCTTATTGGCACTGGCTTCAATAAGTAATTTCTTCTTAAAAGCGCATCTATCCCAGCATTACGATGAACAGGCAAAACATCAAGACCCGATAAAATTGCCAAAGACTTTTCATCTGCATTTATATAAGATAATCTTCCTTTATTTAATAAGGCCGATTCTGTTTTTACTAAAGACTCTAAGCGTGATTTTGTTAAGTCAATTGCTTCTGGTGAAATATCAATCCCTACAAATTTTCTACCTTTTAGTTTTGCAGCAACCAAGGTGGTGCCACTACCACAAAAGGGATCGAGAATTGTATCACCCTCATTAGTTGAAATTTCAATAATCCTATCAAGTAATAAAATAGGTTTTTGTGTAGGATAGCCAATCCGCTCTTTTGCTTTCGGATTAAGAAAAGGAATTTCCCATACATCATTCAAGGGAACTCCTTTTTTTTCGTCAGAAGAAACAAGATTCCCATCAAGATCTTTCGCGTAAATAGCCTTACCATGTATATCACGTGATCTTTTTTGCAATATCTGATCCAGATTTGTGGTTTCAGAATAATCGGAATATATTTTATTGAACTTATATTGCTTAGTTTTAGAAAAAAATAAAATATTTTGATGATTAGGAGTAAGACTATTAGCTGAATTTGACCAGCGTTTATAAAACCAAATAATTTCGGACAAAAAATTTTCTTCACCAAACACATCCTCCCCTACTAATCTAAGAATGTGATTAGCCGATTTATCACAATGTATAAATAGTGTGCCAGTATCTTTAAGGATACGCTTTGCTTCTATTAATCGGGACTGCATATATTCGGCATAAATTTTATAACTATCCCATACGTCATTAAAACTATAATGTGAACATCTATCTCGAGAACTTAGACTATGCCTTTTGTTTGTAAAAAATGGAGGGTCAAGATAAATCATATCAATAGAATTTTCTTTTAATCCTCGCATGATTTCTAAGCAGTCGCCTAGGTATACCTCTTGCATTTTAAATTCCCGCCTCACTTGGAAGTCGCTCATCTGCAATTTTCTCAAAAATAGCCTTCAGGTCTACACCTGTTCTTTTGTGAACATAGTCCCATGCCCCATCTCCATAATGATAGTACCCACCAACGCCCTTATAAAGCGTTTCTAGTGCTTGTTGAATTCGCTTAGCTTGGTCTCTATTAGGATAGTAAAACATAACACGAATGGGGATAAAGCCAGCGTTTGCAATAACTTTGATTCTTGTATGTTCTTTTGTTATGTGGTCACCATCGGTAGTCGCATCTCTCCATTTTATTTCCAAAGCGTCATTTTCTACTAAACAATCAATTTCAAATGTTTTGGGCTTTAACCCAATTGTATTTGGGATTTTTTCGCTTCCTGACAATGGAAACGCATACTCAAAACATTTTTTTGTTGCCTGCTCAAGAAAAGACCCAGCATATTTGTAAAGAAATCGCCCCTTATTTTGATACAAATCAATTTTTTGCCCTTCAGAAAAAGAAACACCTAAAACCCGATATATCAAATAATGAGATACGTCATCATTATTCATTTCTTCTGTTCTAGTATCAATTGCAATTTTAAGTCGCCCTGAGTAATCGTCAGCCAAGTCTCGTATTGCTTGTTCAATTGTTATTTTTTCTTTCATGAATATTTAAATTTTGTTGTAACGGGGGCACAGGCATAACAGTGAATAACAGGGTCAATGTAAACTTAAATGCGTAAGAGATATTGATATGATTTGTCAATGGCTTCTTTCAAAAGCGTACGGTAGTGAAACAAAGAGAGGATTTAAAACCCTCTCTTTTAAACTTAAATCAAGCCGAAAAAGAAGAGCCACAACCACAGGTAGTCGTTGCATTGGGATTACGAATCACAAACTGCGCACCTGAAACATCTTCTTTATAATCAACTTCAGCACCCGCCAAATACTGAATACTCATTGAATCGATTAACACAGTGACCCCGCCATTTTCGACTTGAGTGTCATCTTCATTCACTTCTTCATCAAACGTAAAGCCGTATTGAAAACCAGAACAGCCACCGCCCGAAACATACACGCGCAGCTTCAGATTATCATTACCTTCTTCGGTAATTAATTCGCCTACCTTAGCAGCGGCGTTATCAGTAAATATAATTGGATTTGCCATAATAGAACACTCTTTAAAATAAATTTTATTGATTATGACTATACCTAGTCTTTTAGTCAAGATTTATGGATAAAGAGCAATAATCTTTAACCCCGCCTCTTCTTTAAAGCCAAACATCAAGTTCATATTTTGAATAGCCTGCCCTGCTGCCCCTTTAACCAGATTATCAATGACTGACAAAACAACGATCACTTGATGACCTTGGGGCTGAAAAACTGAAATCTGGCAATTATTACTCCCCCGCACATTTCGGGTATCAGGATGTGAGCCTTGAGGTAACACTTCTACAAACCATTCGTGTTGATAGCGAGACTCATACAAAGCGTGTACCTCACTCAAACTTACTTTATCGGGATCAAGCAATTGCCCGTATAAAGTCGCATGGATGCCTCTTATCATTGGTGTCAAATGCGGAACAAATGTTAAGCCCACTGGATTACCCGCAAAAGCCGTCAAACCTTGAATAATCTCAGGTAAATGTCGGTGTCCATTGACCGCATACGCTTTAAAACTTTCACCTGTTTCGCTCATTAAAGTCGCTAGATCCGCCTTACGACCCGCACCACTAACCCCTGACTTTACATCCGCAATTAAATGTTTAATATCAATTAAACCGGCTTCAAGCAAAGGTAAAAAGCCCAACTGCACCGCTGTCGGATAACAACCCGGACAAGCAATTATATTAGCTTGTTTAATCGCTTCACGATTAACTTCTGGCAAACCATACACAGCCTCAGCAATTAAATTTGGACAGGCATGCTCCATACCATACCAACGACTCCACTCCACCGGGTCTTTCAATCTGAAATCAGCCGATAAATCTATCACCTTAATACCTAACGCTAATAACTGCTCAGCCATTAACATCGCGGTTCCATTGGGTGTGGCGAAAAAAACCACATCACACCGACTCAACACATCAATATCTGGCGCACTAAACTTGACATCAATCACACCTCTAAGACTCGGATACAAGGCATCTACCCTTAAACCTGCATCTGCACGAGAGGTAACCACAGTGACATCTACCTCAGTATGTAAAGCTAACAATCTGAGTAGCTCAACACCTGTATAACCGGTTCCACCTACAATACCTGCACGAATCATCAACTTAATCCTATCTATAAAGATTGTTTATCAAAATAACTGCGGCATATAATAACCTGATCCTACTATTTTCAATACTCAACTTATGCCTCTACCCGACAGTCTACAAGCAATAGAAATTGAAACAGGCTCTGAAGCGCTAAAACTCGTTGAACGGGTGATGCCTAAACCAGCAGACCATCAAGTTTTAATCAAGGTCGCAGCAGCCGGTATTAATCGCCCTGATATCATGCAACGAAAAGGCTTATATCCGGCTCCACCCGGTGCATCCGATATCCCTGGATTAGAAATCTCTGGCATTGTGGTCGCTAAAGATAAAGCCGTCACTCAACTCAAAGAAGGCGATGCCGTTTGTGCATTAGTCACAGGCAGCGGCTATGCAACCTATTGCTTAGCGAGTGCTGAACTCTGCTTACCTATTCCGAAAGGACTTTCATTTGTAGAAGCGGCAGCGCTACCAGAAACATTTTTTACCGTTTGGAGTAATCTCTTTGACCGCGCCCAATTATTACCGAATGAAACCTTACTGGTTCACGGTGGTAGCAGTGGCATAGGCACGACTGCCATCCAACTGGCAAAGGCATTTAATAGTAACGTTATAATCACAGCAGGATCAGCCGATAAATGTGAGTTTTGCTTAGCCCTTGGCGCAGATGCCGCTATCAATTATAACACTCGAGATTTTGTAACCGAGGTTAAGCAACTAACCCATAACAAAGGTGTTGATGTCATTCTCGATATTATCGGTGGTGACTATTTTTCACGAAACTTACAATGTATGGGATTCGATGCTCGATTGGTGCAAATTGCTATTCAAAAGGGTGCCAAGACTGAACTTAATCTGCTACCCTTGATGCTTAAACGTCTTACCCTGACAGGTTCAACATTACGTGGTCGAGATGATCAATTTAAGGCTAAAATTGCCCAACAACTGCTTCACAAGGTCTGGCCCTTACTTGCATCAGGACAAATAAGGCCTATCATTCATGCCACTTTCGCACTCCAAGAGGTCTGCCAGGCTCATCAACTCATGGAAAGTAGTCAACACATTGGTAAAATAATATTAGAGGTCTAAATCCCATGTCTTACAATACACTTATTTCTGCAACCGCCTTACAACAAAACATCAACAACCCAAAATGGGTCATTATTGATTGCCGGTTTTCTCTTGCCAATAGCAATACCGGCTCAACGGCCTATCGACACGGGCATATCCCAAATGCTCGTTATGCACATTTAGATAAGGACTTATCATCAAGGATTACGGATTTAATCGGTCGTCATCCGTTACCCGACTTTAATGGACTCGTTAAAAAATTGGGTGCCTGGGGAATCAGTAACGACACCCAAGTGGTTGCTTATGACGATGCAGGCGGTGCCTTTGCCGGACGATTCTGGTGGTTATTAAAATGCTTGGGACATGAGAAAGTCGCGGTATTAGATGGCGGTATTAAATACTGGCAGCAACAACAATTCCCTATTACAACCACTTTACCTCGCATCAAGCCAACCGTATTCAGACCTTATTTAGATACCACGCTTTGGCTTAATGCCTCACAAGTGCAAGACAAGCTCGCTAAACAAGCCATTATCCTCATCGATGCACGGACACCTGAACGTTTTCGAGGTGAACAAGAACCCATTGACCCTATTGCGGGTCATATTCCTAAAGCAAAAAACCGGGCGTTTCAATTAAACCTGGGTAGTAACGGCTTATTTTTATCTGCCAATCTATTGCAGGATCAATTTAAACAATTAATAGGAAAAACAGCCCCAGAAAACATTGTACATTATTGTGGTTCAGGCGTGACGGCGTGTCATAACTTATTGGCTATGGAATACGCAGGCTTAAATGGATCAAAAATATATGCCGGCTCTTGGAGCGAGTGGATAAGAAATAAAAATAGAGATATTGCTAGGGGCTGAGCTAAAACTATTATCAGCCGCTGAAGATAAGGCTAAATCCGCATAGACGCAGTGTGTTTCCCCCTTTTTCAAAAAAAGGGGTGTGCAAATTGACTATGTTATTTCATGCTCGTTCCTAACTAAATCTTGCTAGTATCATTCTTAATGGTTGAAATAGCCTCTTGTACAGTGGTCATAAACTGCGCGGGAAAAATGATGGTTGAGTTCTTCTCTGTCGCAATCTCAGCCATTGTTTGCAAGGTACGGAGTTGAAGCGCAACGGGATGTAAGGCAATAATATCAGCCGCTTCACCTAACTTAACGGCTGCTTGAAACTCACCTTCTGCAGCTACAATTTTGGCACGGCGTTCACGCTCTGCTTCGGCTTCTTTTGCCATAGCCCGTTGCATATTTTCGGGTAGGGTAATATCTTTTATCTCTACCGCAGTCACTTCTGCTCCCCACGGTTCGGTATGACCATCAATCACGGTTTTAATCTGTAAATTAATACTACTGGTTTGTGATAATAACTGATCAAGCGAAAACTGCCCCACTACATTGCGTACCGTAGTCTGGCTAATTTGATTGACTGCACTGGTAATATCTTCAATGGCAATAACGGATCTCTGAGGGTCTATTATTTTGTAGTAAGCAACGGCGGCAATATCAATGGACACATTATCTTTGGTAATGATTTTTTGCGAAGGAATGTTCATGGTGATGGTACGCAGAGTCACCTTCGTCATTTGTTCAAAAACCGGTATCAGTATAATAAGACCCGGCCCACGAATACCCGTGACTTTTCCCAGAAAGAAGATAACCCCCCTATCATATTCCTTTACAATCCGAAGTGAAGTAAAAGCTAAAAACACAAAGACGACTATGACGATATTAATTAAATCGACTGGAAACATAATGATATCCTTTTTGATTAACCACAAAATACTTCTAGCGTTTGAGTATGGTCGCTATTAGATACGCCGTCAAGATACTTTAATCCCACGCACTAGGGCAGTCTAGGACAATACGATTAATTTAGACCATTAAACCTAGCAATCGCCACTTAGAACTGATGCGTTTAAGCTTATAATAGTCTGGAAAACATAATATTAAACACACACTAACTTGTTCAATACGTTAAATAATAAATCTGAATTCTTACCCATCGTCAAATGAAAAAAGAGTTACCCTTAAAGAAAATAGACCCTTACCAGTCTGAACGCACCAGCCTAATAATCTCTCTTACTTTTGTACTGCTTCTCATGGTATGGGGATTAGTATTTAGTGAGTTAACCACCTCCAATATCATTGAAGTCGATGCTGCCGCCTACATTATAAGTGGCATTATTAGCGTGGTGACTATCTTCGTATCCCGTTTACAGGAAAAACCTAAATCAGATGATCATCCATTAGGCTATTCGGGTTTTATCCCCATATTAAACCTGATTCGTAACTTGATGATTATAGAAATTTGCATCGATGCGATTGGTAGCTCTATAGGTTCCTTGGTCAAGGGGCCACCACCGCCTGAACACGGTATTCTATTCTTATATGCCTCAGTAACCTTAGTTTTTAATTTAGCTTGCGCCATTTATACCCATAAAGCAGCGGTTAAGCTTAATTCACCGTTGCTTAAAACGGATGCTTTAGAATGGAAATTGGATACCCTTTCAAATATCTCAATTTTAGCGGCATTCGGGATTGCTTTTGTTTTAGACAATACCGGTAACGCTAGCTATGCAGCTTATGTTGATCCTGTTGTGTGTATTTTCTTTTCAATCTATATGTGCATCAATCCGACAAAATTGTTCTTGGAGAATATTCAAATATTATCAGTTGCTTCAGTTGATAAAGAAACCTATAACTACCTGGTTAATACCTTCAAAAAAGAAATTCCTGTGTTTGCTACCCACTCAACCTATTTTACTATTTTTCATGTTGCAGGCATTCTATGGGTTAATGTTGAAATTTTTAAACATAAAGAGATTGATTTAAATCTAGAAACCATCTATGAATCCACCCAAAAATGCCAGGCGATTATTAATAGAACACATCCTCATAACAAACTGAGTTACACCTACCATTTAGATGCTTAAAAAAAAGCGCACGACTCAACGCCCCGCTGCCTTCTCAGAAAAGCAGCCTATCAGCTTATTCATGCTGATAGGCTTGTTAGTGGTGTTAGTGCATATTATGGCAATCAGATGGTTAGAAAGCCCTCAAGATATGCCCTATGACAGCAATCAGCCCATTCCTTTTAAACTGGAAGTGTCACTGCTTACAAAAAATAGCAACAAATCAATCGCAGCGCCACCACACAACCCAACACCGAATCCAGCACCTAAACCAGAACTTAAACCAAAACCAAAGCCTAAACCTGAACAAAAGCCAGCAGTAAAAAAAGAGGTGCTTATCAAAGAAAAGTCGCCCGATCTAAGTGAAATAGTGCAACTCATTAAAGCCAATTCAGTTAAAGAACTCAGCAAAACCGTTAACCATAAACCAGACCAACAAACCGCTCAAAGCGTTTCTGCGGCTATGGTGATGCCCTCTTCCGATCAAGCTTCTGCTAAAGATAATTTTCCAATCAGTGATATCCATAATCCAAGCCCTGAATACCCTGAAATGGCTATATTTTTAGGTTATCAAGGTGATGTGATTATTCGAATTAAAGTCTCTACCAGAGGCACCAGTGAAGGTGTAGAGGTGTTAAACAGTAGTGGTCATAAGATGCTTGATGAAGCTGCAACTAAAGCCCTAAAGAAATGGCGGTTTACCCCAAGCAAACAGGGTAATACGGCAGTAGCAAGCTCGGTTGTTATTACCGTATCCTATGTTCTGTATTATCAACGATAGATCAACTCTATCACCCAAAAAGCCAAGCCCCCGCTGCATGAGTGAGGCATTTATACGTTATTAGACGTCAGAATCACCCGCATATCGGCAAGGTAAATATTCCGCACGCCATAAGTTTGCTTCGACTAATTTTAAAAGATCAACCCCTATAAAATCCGTGCGTGTTGCCGAACCATCTTCAAGTGCTTTTGCTAATACTCGAGTGGCTACAAAGGTACTGATTTTTTTCAGGTCTTTAATCGGAGGATAGATATAACCATCATTGCTAACCTCTATATAATCGGCCAAGGCATAGGCAGACTCTAAAATCATCCCGTCGCTTATTTTTTGACATTCAGCAATCACAGCAGCTAAACCTAAGCCAGGAAAAATAAAAGCATTATTACCCTGTCTAATTTGATAGTTTACCTCCTGATAGTTAACGTCAGGAAATGGACTCCCTGTAGCAACGATTGCTCGACCCAATGACCATTTAATAATATCCTCTGGTGTCGCTTCACAATGAGCATTCGGATTAGAAAATGGAAAAATAACAGGTGAGCTATGATGTTCAGTCATCGTCTTAACAATTTGCTCATTAAATATGCCAGTCGCCCCCGACAAGCCAATTAAAACATGAGGCTTTAAATTTCTAACAACCTCCAGTAGAGTCGGTGTTTCGTTCTTTAACTCCCATGATTGGTAAATATCCTTAAATTGTGCAAAAGGCAGCTTATAGTCCTCAAGATTTTCTTCTTCAAGTACTAGGCCATGCACATCGACCACATAAATGTGTCGTTTAACGCCTTCCTCACTTAAACCTGCATTCAGCATACCGGCTCTGATGATACCTGCTACACCGATGCCACCCGCGCCCGCACCGACAACAACGACTATTTGATCAATTAATTCTTCGCCTTTTTTATGGCAGGCAGACAATAATCCGGCTAAAGCCATAGCACCTGTACCCTGAATATCATCGTTGAAACAAGGAATTTTGTTTCTGTAACGAGATAAAACATCAAAGGCAACATCTTTAGTAAAATCTTCCCATTGAATAATGGCTTTTGGCCAGGTTACTTTCACTGCATTGACAAATTTATCAACCAGTTCAAAATACGCTTCTTTCTCTAACCGCTTTTCTCTAATCCCTAAATAATGTGGATCATCCAGTAATTCCTGGCGATTAGTGCCTACATCTAAATTGATCGGTAAACTTTGAAAAGGACATAATCCTCCACCTACCGTATACAGCGACAGCTTTCCTATGCAAATAGAGAGCCCACCCATACCCTGATCACCAATACCCAAGATAGCTGAAGCATCTGTAACAACAATCATTCGAACGTCATTCAACGGATATTTAGACATGATCGTTTCGGCACGATCAATATTTTGAGCCGATAGTGTCAATCCTCTAGCGGTTCTATATAAACTGCTAAAATGCTGAACCGCCAAACCAATTGTTGGTGTATAAACGATAGGCACCATCTCTTCTATGTGTCGTTCCAACAAAGCAAAAAATAACACCACAGAACGATCTTGAATAGCCCTCAAAAACTGATACTTGGAAAGATCATCCTTAAGTTTTTGATAACTGACATAAAGCCGCTCAATTTGCTGTTCAATTCCACTCACCAAAGGCGGTAATAAACCATCCAGATCTAAATCTATACGTTCCTGCAATGTAAAAGCGGTACCTTTATTAACCGCCGGTATTCTAAGCAGAGTCATTCCTTTGATAAAGACCTCCATATAGGGAGCGTTTTGAGAGTCAACTCGATAATCAAAATAGTCGCTTAACTTTGTCATTAAGTGGTTACGTGTAAGCTCATAAAAATTCTTAGCTTTTACAAGGCGGTTAAACAAATTATTCCAGCAGGATATCAGGCTAGGTGACTTATACCTGCAGAACGACACAATAGAAACAGCAATAACGATGCCATAATAAGTGAAGAATAGACACGTGTAAATCTATTGGTGTATTTGTCATTAAAATGAATTCAATGCACCAAAGATGACAGGTCAGTGTCAATTTGTGCTAACTCGGTGCATAAGGAGTAGTTAAAGACTGACATTTGCTCTCACTGTTGATATTATCATCTATATGTTAATTCGAATCACCAGAAATTTTGATCAAATGCTAATTCATTATGAAGTTTGACAGTAAAGCATTTTAATTCTACTCTCAAAATATTAAAATTAATGACAGTGAAAACAGGATTATCACCACACTAACTTAAATATCAGTCGTAAAAAACTACGTAATATGAGGAAAAAATAATGAATAAGTTAACAATCTTCTTGACTACTCTGCTTTTATGCTTTGGTACGAATATCTTTGCAGAGCAACATACCGATGGAGCGCTATCTCATGCTAATTCTGCTTTGGCACAAGGTAAAGAAGGCAACACATCAACATTAGTAGCTCACGCAAGAATGGCTTTAGATGAAGCATTGGAAGCCTCGTTGATAGCCAAAAGTGTAACTAAAAATCATATCGATGCGGCTGTAAACCTGTTACAGAAAGCAATCGATAACGGTAATTTAGGTCATGTTGGTCAAGCAACAAAAGCCACCGAAGAAGCTATAGCGCATCTTAAAGCTGTTGCTAAAAAATAAATTCGTATTCGCTGATCGGTAAATCAGGCATATTTTCTGACTGACTTGATGGAATAGATTTAGAAAGATGGCGCGCCCGGAGAGATTCGAACTCCCGACCAATCGGTTCGAAGCCGATTACTCTATCCAGCTGAGCTACGGGCGCATGTCTATATAGAACAAAAAAAAAAGCCTTACAAATTTGCAAGGCTTTCTCTTATTTGGCTCCCCCGGACGGGCTCGAACCGCCGACCTAATGATTAACAGTCATCCGCTCTACCGACTGAGCTACAGGGGAATAATCTTTTTCAATGGCGCGCCCGGAGAGATTCGAACTCCCGACCGATCGGTTCGTAGCCGATTACTCTATCCAGCTGAGCTACGGGCGCCTTAATTGATCCGCTTATTATATGCACTTATAAAAATTATGTCAACTACATTTCAAAAACACATTAACAATGGTAATGGCGGAGAGAGAGGGGTTCGAACCCTCGATGGGAGTTAAAGCCCATACTCCCTTAGCAGGGGAGCGCCTTCAGCCACTCGGCCATCTCTCCTAAAACTTTTTATTCTCCAGAATCAACAGATCCTGCCTGCTCTTTTTTGATTCTTTCGTAAATTTCTTCCCTATGCACAGAAACATCTTTTGGTGCATTTACACCTATACGCACTTGATTCCCTTTTACCCCGAGAACAGTGACGGTAACTTCATCACCTATCATCAAAGTCTCCCCTACTCGACGTGTCAATATAAGCATGGTTTCTCCCTAAATCTATATTATAAACTGACTGTTCTTACACAGCATCCAACTAAGATTGTCTATTATACCCACTTTTATCTATAAATAAAACCTTAAATGCAAAGCGCTACGAATTGTGCCTGGGATCAAATGCGTTCTGCACTGTATCAGCAAACAGGTTAGCAGCTAAAACAAGTCCGAACATAAAAATAAACGCTGCGGAGAGAGACCACCAAACGATTGGCTCACGCGCCATCTCAAGCCGGGCACCGTTAATCATGTTACCCCAACTATAGGTAGTTGGATCAACGCCGATGTTTATATAAGATAACACCGCTTCAGCCAACACTAACGAACTAAAATCTAAAACAACGGATATAAGTATAATGTGCATTAGATTAGGCAAGATATGACGAACTAAAATGATTGATTTCTTTACCCCTAAAGCATGTGCTGCCTGCACATACTCCATCTCTCTAAGCTTTAATGTTTCCGCTCTGAGTAGGCGACATAGGCCTGTCCAGTTAGTCACGCCCAGAATCAAACACAAAAACAGCAATCGCATATCAGCACGCATGATAACACTGGTAAAGTCCTGCTCGTGATTGGTGATATACACTTGAACCATTAAGATAGAAGCGGCAATTAATAATACACTAGGAATAGAATTCAATGTGGTATATAAATACTGGATAATATCATCAAGCCAACCTTGAAAAAACCCTGCAAGAATACCAAACACTATTGCCAATGGCAGCATAATAAGCGTGGTCAAAGTACCTAATACCAACCCCGTACGAATACTTTTTATAGTTTGATAAAAGACATCTTCACCCACCTTATCCGTGCCAAACACATGATAGTACGAAGATAAATAAATTAACGTATACCCCAATGAAACAATAATGAAGGTCACTAGCAATGCCGTCTTTGTACTTGCCGGAGCCTCACCAAAGCGAGCTAACTTATTTTGCCGCTGATATCGGATACCTAGATAAGACAGCATAAACAAACCACTCAAGGCAACACCTTGGGCAAGGCCGTAAAAGGCCTTTTTCAAAATATCAGGAAGCAGTTCTATATCAGGATTCGTCAAATGACTACCGCCAAAAACCAACCTTGGATAACCCCACTTCGTAGTACCGTCGTCCAACACAATAACTTCTTTGCTATACAATCTAGCTGCAAAGGGGGCTGAATAGGTTTTTTCACCCTGCTCTATTAAAGGCTTAGCCAAATAGTCCAGACAACTTATTAGTTCATTGTTTTTGCCCTGACCTGGCTTAAAGTGAACTGAATCAAGCAAGCCGATGAATACAAAAAACAACAAAACAACCAAAGAAGCAACTCCGACTTTACTAGCTGCTATTTTTTGCAAAGGTCGTTTAATATGTTCCTTATCATGCCAGTAGAAACCCAAAGCACAGACTACAAGAATCAATAGAAATATCAGCGCATCTGTCCATAAAATAACCATTAGGACAACCTCACTCGCGGATCAACCAAGGTATAAGAAATATCGGTCAACAACAAACCAACCACATACAACACCGACCCCAAGAATACCATCGCTCGAACAATAGCGAAGTCTTGGCTATTAATCGCATCAATCGTATAACTACCCAAACCAGGAATACTAAAAAACGATTCCATAATTAAACTGCCCATAAATAATAATGGCAAAATAACAACGACACCCGTTAATATTGGAATCAAAGCATTACGCAAGACATGTCTAAACAGAGTTTGAGTCTCAGAAAGCCCTTTTGCTCTAGCCGTTCTAACATAATCTTTTTCAACCTCTTCTAAAAACAAGGTTCGATACCAGCGAACACCTGAACCCACACCTGAAAAGACACCTATTAAAACGGGCAATATCAGAAATTTGATTGCAATCAAACCATCATCATAGCCTGAGATAGGTACCAGTTTTAATACCTTAGCCACGATGAACTGTCCTCCGATGATATAAAACAAAGAGGAAATAGACATTAATGCAACGCACAACACAATACCAGCCTGCTCTAAAGTGCCGCCTCTAAACAAAACCATCATCAAAGCAAATGTTACATCAACCAGTAAACCAACAATCAGTGTCGGTAAAGCTAACGCTAGGCTGGGCCACATTCGTTCCTGGATATCAGCCCCGATATTTCTACCACTATCAGAAACGCCAAAGCGAAATAAAAATAATCCCACTGACTTTTGATAAAAAATAGTCTGCGTCACTTTTTCTTCACCCGAAGCCTTTGGATTCCACAACAAAGGTCTATCATAACCATGTTGCTGTTTCCAATTGGCAATAGACTGCTCAGTGACATGTTTTTGACCTAATTGCATACGCGCCATATCATCAGGACTGTTAACGATAAAGAACAATACAAACGTCAAAATATTGACACCTAATAACAATGGAAAAGCATAGAAAAATCGGCGAATAATATATTGAATCATTGCAACGTTTCCTTAGCACTACGGCGATAAGCATGAATAGCAGAGACTAACAAACAGACAAAAACTAACAGAGTAAGAATCACTGGAAGCCACTGGGGATGATTCCAATGCTTTCTTTTTTCAGTTCTTTCAAGCGTATCAATACGAGTATATTTAAGACGATTATTAGCCATTACATTAGGCTTCAGATTGCTATACCAACTATGGAATAAAGAAAAGTTCTTTGGATGAAAGCCAAATACCCAAGGCGCATCGTGACGAACCACTTCTTGTAACTCTTGAATAATCTGATATCGCTGTTCGTTGTTATCCATATTACGCATTTTTTCAAACAACTTATCAAACGCAGCACTTTGATAATTACCGGCATTCTCTCCACCATATTTAACCTTTGAGTTAGGCCCATACAGTAAGAAAAATAGATTTTCAGGGTCAGGATAGTCCGCATTCCAACCCCAAACAAAAATCTGCTCATTCCCATTACGCATTTTTTCTTGAAAACGATTGTAATCCGTCCCTCTAACCACTAGCTTAATCCCCAATTTCTCAAACTGTTTACGATACCAGTTCATCGTAGGTCGATCATCAACACTGACAGCGGCGGTATCAAAATACAAAATTAACGCTTCTTTCGTTTTTGGATCTATACCGTTTAGATAGCCCGCCTCCTCCATTAAATGCCGAGCTTCTTCAATTTTTTTACGCTGCGCTTTATTATCTATCCAATCATAGTTATAAGGATTAATACCTGCCTTTGTGTCTGTATAGCCAAAAATACCAGGCGGTATTACGCCTTGTGCCACAACACCCCGACCATTTCTGAAAATAGAAATAAACTCTTCATAATCAACCGCAATGGATATCGCCTGACGTAACTTTCTAGCACTCTCACTATCCCCGCCCACAATAGGATCAAGCATATTAAAGCCCATATAAAAAATAGAGGCCTCGACTAACGTTTGTAGCTTAATTTCCTTTTCCTTCATTGAATCCGTCAAGGTAGCACCCCCACTTCCAGTGAACTGAATCGCTTGATCAAAACTATCTGACGCTATCCCGGAGGCATCATAATAACCTTGTAGAAATTTGGTCCAATAAGGAATAGTTTCCTTTTCTAAGGTAAAAATCACCTTATCAATAAAGGGCAACTTCTTACCCGCATCAGCAAGCAAACCATTTTGCTTATCGCCTGGCTCTCCCTCAGAAGGATACAACTCAGTATGAAACTGAGGATTTTTAAGCAAAATCATACGTCGATTAGGATTATTTTCAGCTAATAAATAAGGCCCGGTACCAATAGGATACCAATCTAAGGTAATATTTTTATTCGATAAACCCGCTTGCTCATAAAACACATCCGCTTCCCAAGGCATAGGCGAGAAAAAAGGCATAGCCAACCAAAAGATAAACTGCGGATACTTTCCTTTGATACGAATACGATATTGATATCGGCCAATCACTTCAACGCCCGAAATAGACTTATTTCTTAGCTCAGTTTTCTGTAAAGAAGAAACCTGTTTAGAAAAGTCATCAAACCCTACAATGTAGTTCTTCATTATCTCCGCTATAGGTGACTGGATCTTAGGATGTGCCAACCGTTTAATCTGATGCACATAATCTTCAGCAGTCAACTCTCGTGAACCAGTATCAACGAAATCATTCAGTGTTTTTACGTCTTGAATCTGTGTTTCTGATAAGTGATGATAACGGTATTCACCTTGTGCATTTTTGGCTAAAGCAGGATGGGGTTGAAACTGAATACCCGATTGAATATCAATCACATAATCTGTATAGGCGATATCATGATCTTGAACATCCCCCACCAGCTTATTATCCTGGCTATCAAGATAATTTATCTCCGGCATTTTACTGGCCGTTAAGGGCGTCAATTGATAAGGTCTTTTTAAATAATGATATTGAAAGGGGGGTTCATAAATCTGAGCAATAAACGCATATTCATTTTCACTATATGAGGTTGCTGGATCTAGATGCTTAGGTCGCTCTGAAAAAGATTGGTATAGAACAGAACTTGTGCCCTCTTCTTCGATATAAGGACTATTAATTTGTGAGACATCACAACCCATTAGAACCACTAAGACTATCAACTGACTTATATAGGTGCGTATATTCATAGACTAAAAACTAGACATAGATAATTGGAACATTTCGAGTCATTCAACCCTTTAAAGTTCCATTGTAACAACAAAAACCATGATGCTGTGGATGGGTAACCCAGTAAATTTGCATAACGAGTCCAATAAAAAAGGGAGCCTATAGCTCCCTTTTTTATTGGACTCGATAATAAGACTCAATAAAATTTATTGAGCTTGAGGTTTTTTATTAACTTCCACGTCCGCCTCAGATTGCAAACTACTTAATACTTGATTAAATTCTGTCTGCCCTAAAGCGTTAGCAATATTTTTCTTAGCAAGCTCTATTTGTTTCTTATCATCTTCACTCATAACACCAGGAGTCACTTTCGATAAACTCACCACAACCTGTTCACCAGAAGGTAACACGGTAGCAAAAATACTGGGCTTATCACCATTAGGTTTAGCGGCTTTAAAAATAGCGTCACTCAGAGGTTCAGGTAATTTATTTTTACCTCGAACTAAGGCCTTTTCAGATTTAAGCTCTACTTTATTTTCATTAGCAACTGCTTGAATACTCGCTCCAGATTCCAGACTTACCTGGATTTTCTTTGCTTTTTCAATAGCTAAACGTTGCGCCTTTACTTTTAACAACTCTGCAGCAATCTCATTCTTGACTTCAGCAATATCCTTTTTTGCTGCGGTCTTATGCTCTAAAAGTCTCAAGACAACCAAACGCTCACCGGTTTGCTCGATAGGTGCACTATTATTACCCTGTAAAACTTCCTCAGAAAATGCTGCATTACGTATTTTTTCATCAGCAGCAACACCCTCACCTTTATCTTTAGTAAACAAAGACGATTTCTGAACAACCAGACTTAAACCATCAGCAACTGTTTGTAAACTGTCAGGATGCTCATAACTCGATTCTGTTAATTTTTCACCCGCCTCGTAAAAAGCATTTTCTGCCTGTGCTTTTTTATAAGCCGCAGTCACTTCTGACTTTGCACTATCAAATGATTTAAGACCACCGGGCACTAACTCAGTCACCTTAATTAAATGATAACCAAATGCTGATCTTACAGGATTTGAAACTTCACCCTGTTTTAAAGAGCTTGCAGCATCCTCAAAGGCTTTTTCCATCGTACCCAGATTAAATAGCCCCAGATCCCCCCCCTTTTTTGCAGTCAACTTATCATCAGACACTTCTGCCGCAACAACCGAAAAATCTTTACTAACTAACTCTTCCTTTGCTTTTAACGCTTTTTCCAATGCTTGCTTTTCATTAACTTTATCATTAATTGCAATCAGAATATGGCTTATTTTTCTTCGCTCGGGTAGTGTGTACTGTTCTTTTTGCTCACCATAGTAAGCTTTTAACTTTTCATCAGTGACCACCACTTTCTTTGCTAAATCATCAATAGAAAGTTCTACATATTCAACTGATACCTGCTCAGGTGTTTGAAATAAATCTTGATGCTGCTGGTAGTAAGCAGTCATTTCTTCTGCTGATACCTGTTCATTCAAAGGCGTAACAGGAACAACAACATAATCAACATCACGCTGTTGATTCTGAATTTTAAAATAACTCTCAATATCAAATTGAGTTGCAAAACTACTATCCATAACACTGTGCTGGAACTGTTCCATCGTTAATGCATTCTTAATTCTGCTTACAAATTCTGTAGACGAAATTCTTTGCGAGCCGAGTAATGCTTTATACTGTTTTTCACTAAATTTACCGTCAACCTGAAAATAAGGCAGTGATTTAATAAAATCACGTGCTTCATTATCAGAAACTACAAGACCCTCTGCATGAACGTATTGCAATAACACTTCATCTTTTATCAGCTTCTGCAACGCTTGAGCCTTTAAAGTTGCCTCATCGATATTCATACCTTGAAGATTCTGACTATATTGCTCATAAGCTTTATTAACATCACGCTGATAAAAATCCTTATCACCTACAGACGCAACCGACGCTTCGCCGCCTCCATCCAAGTAATTATTAATACCCCATAATGCAAAAGGCACACAAATTAATGTCAAGATTACCCATGCAAGAGCACCTTGAGACTTTTCTCTAATTTTGGTTAGCATAGACCAGCCCTAATGAATCAATTTACGAAGCAAAAAAAAACCCCGAACCAGTCTAGGTACGGGGCTTTTTAATTTGGCGGAGTGGACGGGGCTCGAACCCGCGACCACCGGCGTGACAGGCCGGTATTCTAACCAACTGAACTACCACTCCAAAGTCTGGTGGGTGCTGAGGGGTTCGAACCCCCGACCCTCGCCTTGTAAGGGCGATGCTCTCCCAGCTGAGCTAAGCACCCGACTAAAAAAGCATTATACATCATTAT
>Ga0209697_10001019_pt1 | contig 45251 bp, 33 predicted proteins | sample AliMusrvi5mmetaG_FD_184115 | JGI IMG/M metagenome (GOLD analysis project Ga0209697, IMG submission 184115) | Freshwater lake bacterial and archeal communities from Alinen Mustajarvi, Finland, to study Microbial Dark Matter (Phase II) - Alinen... | ecosystem: Environmental > Aquatic > Freshwater...
GCAAAACCAAAATTGTAACCAGACCCTCTCTTAAGACTCTCAAAGTTCTTTGAACATTTTAGAATAACTTTGAAAGCGGAATCCCGATTTTTCAGGAAATCAAGACGAACTTCACCGAATGATTACCGAACAATTGCGATAAAAATGTCACGAAATTCACATTTCATCGCGTCAACTGCGAAATTACCCGATTACATGAAATTTACATTCTTCATACCAATTTCGTTCTTTGTGTAATGTTTCTGTAATGTTTCTGTAATAGATATTACAGAAACATTACAGAAAAGTATCACAAACCTTATTTAAACTACAAAGAAGGTATTGCCAATATAAATTCGACATTATATCCTAGCAATTACTTAGTAAGCATTGAATTTAAGAAAATAAGTCAAGTAGCTGTGATTTAAAATAAATATTGACGGCAAAGATCCGATTGGTCATTTCAATATTATTCTTGTTGATGTATTTATATTTAATACAAATCCAACTATATAACGTTTTTAGGCTTTATGACGTTTGCTATGGTTAATTGAATTTGGTGATGATTGTTTTCGGCGAACAAAGACTATCAACGGGTAGGCCCGCTGACAAAGAAAATCAGTCATTACTTTTTTAAAAAAATGATAAACTGATAGTTAGCGCTCTCATACAAGCTGCCAATAGCCAGCTGCCCATTGTACCATCCATTTGAAAGCAGATTGCAAAATTTACGTACATGATCCGTAATAGAACCCCTTTTTACATTCTATTCCAAATATTAATCTCAAGTAATTGCTTCAAAATAGGATGAATGATACCATATCACCTGAACAATTTACAATTCGTAATTGAATTATCCTTCCTTACCGACCAACTCTTTTGTCGATAAAAGCCCGCACGCGGCATAAATATCCTGTCCACGCGAAGCACGAACCGTTGCAATGATGTCTTTATCATTCAACTGATCCCTAAAATGGTTAATAGTCTCTTCATCTGGGCTCTCAAGCGGAGTGCCAGGCACCGGATGGAAACGAATCAGGTTAATCCGGCAACGAATTCCAGATAGTAATTTTACCAATTCCCGTATGTGAAGCGGAGTATCGTTCAACCCTTTAAATAGAATATATTCGAATGAGACACGACGTTGCCGGCCAAAGTCCCATCCTTTAATCTCACGTACAACATCGGCAATCGGATAAGCAATCTGAACAGGCATCAATTTGCGACGTTCTTCATCGAACGGCGTGTGCAGACTAATGGCAAGATGCGCTTCACTTTCATTCAAAAATCTTAACATTGCAGGTATTATTCCGATAGAAGATACCGTAATACGACGCGGACTCATCGCATATCCCCATTCGGAAGTGAGAATGTCGAGACTTTTTAATACAGCATCCAGATTATCGAACGGTTCGCCCATTCCCATATAAACAATATTGGAGACATCGCCATATTCCTTGATACTTCTAATCTGATTCACAATTTCACCAGCAGTTAACTGACCCTCGAAACCTTGTTTACCGGTCATGCAGAAGAGACATCCCATTTTGCAACCCACCTGTGTCGAAACACAGACGGTTTTGCGGTCATCGTCGGGAATCATCGCCGTTTCGATGAATTTATTTTGTGAGGTTGGGAAGAGGTATTTCTTAGTCCCGTCTAAACTTACTTGTACTTTCGACGGAGCGGAAATGCCAAACTCGTATTTTTTATTGAGTAGTTCTCTTGCACTTTTTGAAAGATTACTCATCTCGTCAACCGAACTGATCTCCTTTTTGTAGAGCCAGTCGGCCAATTGTTTGCCTGTAAATTTGGGTAATCCAAGTGCCAAACTAATCTCCTGTAACTCGTTTAAATCTTTACCAAAGAGTTGATCCTTCATTTCCATTCACTTTTATAATTGAAAATCCTCCGAAATTAAATTTCTGATGGTTTAAAAATAGATTTCGGCGAAAATATTTTCATATGGTATTCCTTTAGATATCAAAAGATCACGCACTTCAACCACCATCAATGACTTGCCACAAAGGTAGTATTTATAATCTTTTGGGAAATGATTCGCCTCTAAAAGATAGTTTGTGATCCGTCCATGAAAGACATTGCACGATGTTTCGAGTGAGCAGCAGCGGACATAGTTTTTACCCATGGCCCATTCCAACTCCTCTTCGAAATAAAATTGATTGAGGTAACGTGCTCCGTGGATCAAAATCTTGTGATCGGACAATCCTGATTGGAACATACTGTAAAATGGAGCAATACCCGTACCCGTGGCAATCCAAAAAGCAGGAGAACCATCACCATGAAAACTTCCGTAAGGTTGGGAAACCAAAAGTTCATCACCTGGAACAGCTGTTGCCAACTTCGGAGTAAGGTATCCGTCCTCTTTAATATTGAAGAGGATATTAATTTTTCCATCGATATTGCCACAACAAACACTGTAGATTCGTGGTGGCTGAAGTCTGTCGATTGCCACTTTCACGACCTGACCCGGAATAAACGCACCATTTTGCTTCCAAGAAATAAGATAGACACCTGCTGAAATTTCAACATTATCAATCACCTTAACGGAAAACAGCTCGTGATCAGCCCGGGAATATTCTTCTGCTTTAGCCATCTGAATTTTACCTTAAAACACATAAACATAGTGAAGGTTTTACCAAACACTAAATTTAAATTAAAGATATCACAATCTCAAAGAATGAATAAATTCTAATGCATTTAAGAGATGGATGGAAAGATTAAAAATGGAAATAACTCTTTCTGTCTCTTTATTGACGATTTAATTCAATCTTCAAAAAGTATTGGTTTAGCTTCCCGCCAAAATAATCAATCCAAGCCCACAGACAAAAAGTAAAAACATCAATGTCAACAACGTATTTACACCTTTGGGAGAATTTTTAAATTCTTTCCAGATGAAAACACCCCAAAGTGCTGCAATTAGCGTAGCTCCCTGACCAAGTCCATAAGAAATAGCGAATCCGGCTTTCCCTGCTGCAATAATACTTAATGACATGCCTATGCACCAGATCATTCCGCCTAAAATCCCTGTGAGATGTTCTTTAAAACTTCCTTTAAAATATTGAGAATAAGTAACTGGTGTTCCTTCAAATGGCCTCTTCATCAAAATAGTATTAAACAAGAAGTTGCTGATTAAAATTCCAATTGCAAAAATAAAAACAGCCGTGTAAGGAGTCAACATGCCCGCTTCGGGATTTAACTGATTTGTAGCCATTGAACTCGCCACAAAACGATAGAACAACGCCATTAAAACACCGCCAACAACAGAGAGAACAATCCCTTTGGTAGGAACTTTCTTGATTTGTGCTGCTTTTTTGCGATAAGCCAATGCGTCAAGTATAATAGCGACAGTAACCAATAAAACACCGCTGAACAACTGAATTGCATTTCCCTGCGGAGCGGCAAAATAGTTGATGATAACGCCCAGAACCAATGCAATGCCAATTCCCACTGGAAAAGCAACAGACATTCCGGCTATGGCAATAGCGGCAACAATCAGGATATTAGCAAGGTTAAAAATAACTCCACCGGCAAGGGCACCCGAAATACTCGACCATTGAGCTCCTTTTAAGTTTTCAATAAAGCCTATCCCTACATTTCCTGAACTTCCTAATGAAAAACCCAGGATCAGGGAAAACAATAGTATTCCAAGAACGTAATCCCAATAAAACAATTCGAATCGCCAGGTCTTTGCGGCCAATTTCTGGGTATTTGCCCATGATCCCCAACACAACATCGTAATCACGGTGAGGATTACTGCTACTGAATAACTTACAACAATGTACATGACTATTAGTTATTTGGTTTGATATTGAATATTAATAGAAATTCTATTTAGGGACTTTCGTTTCATGCATCAAATAATTTTCAATCAGTTCCGAAAGCGCTTCAGGTGTCTTTTTAAAAACAAGATAGGAGTGAATACCATCCTGAATGTTTTTCCATCTGTTAAATCCTGAAGGCTCAACAACCATCTGCCCTTTTACTTCGCTGAAGGCAAAGGCCGAACCTTTCACAGCAGTTAAAACAGCCGTTTCATCCCAGCTTTTTCGTCCGTTTTTGTCCTCTTCCGACAGCGGAATTGCAATACTGAAAGCCATCTTTGCAGGGTTTTTCAAACTGCTAATAATCAACTTCTTTCCCGTAAATATTTTATCACCGATCTCAAATCCGCTCAAAACAATACGAGTGGGCCAATGATCGAAAACATATTTTGAAGATGTTGAATCTTCCTTCACATTAAATTCCATGCCTTCCGGAAACATCCCGGCCATTGATACCAATCTTTTTACCTTTTTAATAACAAGATCTTTACCATTTAATGGCGAAATGGAATCAGCATTCGAATTAAGTAAATCATTCAGATTGGTTAGGAAGCCGACAGTGACAATCACAACTGATGTATCGGGTTCAGAGGCCAAAATTTTCCGGTAAAGAAACACCGCATCCTGAGCTTGTGAGTTCGAATCGAGCTTATGGGGATAATTAGCCACCAATGAATCGGTCCAGTGCTGACTGCATCCAATATTTACTCCATGCGTTTTTGGAGATCCAACCGGTATACCAGGTCGCCCGTAATAGGTATTGATTACATCGAGACATGGCGCGACCAATGCATATTTGTTGGAAGCCATGGTAGCAAGGATCTCCGCTTTTCCACTATCGGCAAATGCATGCAACATCGTCAGTGCACCCGCGTCGTCATAGTCGGGGCCCATATCGCTGTCGAAGATGATTTTCGTGGTTTCTCTTGACACGGACTTCGGGGATTGACATGAGAACAAAATCAAAAGCGTTGTGGAAACAAATAAACTGTATTTTATGTATTTGTTCATATCGATTCAAGTATTACACCAATTGATAAGACCTTTTACTTCTGAAATGAGAACTTAAAATTTTCGTTCATCTTATCAGCCGTTTTGAAAACAACAGCCTTGGAAAGATAAATATTTGATGCAGTAGCTTCGGGTCGCTTTTCTCCTTTAACCACCACTCTAATAATATGTTTTCCCTGAATCAGGTTTGTGATATGGTATAGATTCATGTCCGTATGCGTCTGATTTGCAAAACCAAAATAACCATCAATCGTTCTTTTCATTTCACCATCGACAAAAATATCGGCTTTGCCACAGTCTTTGAACCAGTTCCCGACGATTGAGACGCCTGTCCCTTCAAAGGTGAATATCGCTTCATCTCCTGCTTTTGAACTAAACATTGCCTGAGCTTTCTGTGAAGGAAAAGCTTCCCAATTTCCTTTAAAATCCCAGCCTCCTTTTTCGAAAACACTTGAACTACGATCAAAAACCAGTTTAGGAAAGGATACTTCAAGGGCGAAAGGTTGTGGAGCCTGTACTTTAATCGTTAATTCAGTGTCAGTTGCAGCACCACCATTTTGTAATACAAGATCTTTTGCATACTTCAGTGTTTGCTTAACAGCTTTGTTAAAAGTATAGTTGGTGTTAATGAAAGTTGAATCGCCAATCGCCTGAACAGCGGCACGGTAAGCCGCTGGCAATCCACTGAAACCCTTGATCACCCCAAGCACAGCCATTGCATTCGAAGGATTACAATCTGAATCCTGACCACAACGCGTTGTAATTTCAAGCGTTTTCTGAGGATCACCTTCACCGTAAAGTAAGCCCATCACGACGTATGCACCATTCATTTTGGCATCGATATTAAATTTTGCACCTGCATCGCAAATATGAACACTTCCCCATTTCGCCTCCAAATCTTTCCACGCAGCATGCCAATCGGTTGGATATTGGTTGTGTAAAATAATCACATCCTTCACAATTTTGGAATAGTCACTTTCAGCAGGTATTGAAAGAAGCGCTTTTTCGATCAATTTACTAATATCGTTTTCGAAATAGGCTTCCGAATAAAGTGCACCCACAAAAATTCCTCCATAAACACCATCGCCGTAATTCATGATATGTCCAATCTTGTCGGCAATTTTATTGGCAGTTTGTGGCATTCCGGGACACATAAATCCAATATAGTCGGCTTCAATTTGAAAATCAATATCATCTGCATGTAAATTGTATTCCGGGTTTCCTGATTGCGGTGGAAAAATACTGTCGAAATAGTTTTTCCGCGCCTGAACATTTGCATGCCAGAGTTGATAGCCCGCTTTGGCGAAAAGTTCCTGAAATTTCTTGGCAGGGGCATCAATTCCGCACTGATCCATGGTCATTAAGAAGGTAAGTTGAACATAGAGGTCATCTTGCCAAATAGCACCTTTCACATCAGCAGGAACCCATTTAATTGAATCGTCAAAAGTTTTGGTTTCCGCTCTGAATTCCGTAGGAGCACCGTAAGTTACACCTATCATTTTACCGGCCCAACCACCCGCTATTTTATCTTTCAATACTTCTGCTGTAATTGTGCGTGAATCAGCTATTCCCTTTTCGGGTTTCTGCCCACATGAAGCGAGCGCAAGGGCAATTACTGGAATGATTAATTTTTTTAATAGGTTAAGTCTCATTTTCATAGTTTTATAAATTGTTAATTTTGATTTTATATTTCTATTTTACTTCATTTCTATAAGGTGCCGAAGCTTGTGCCCCCATTCTGGTGACTGATATTGCCGCCGCTTTACAGGCGAATTCAACCGCGCTATAAAGTTCCAAACCTTCTGAAATTCCAACTGTAATTGCACCGTTGAAAATATCACCGGCAGCTGTTGTATCTACCGCTTCTACTTTAAACGATGGTATCAGTTTTGCCTCATTCCCTTCAAAAAGCAATGCTCCTTTGCTTCCCAACGTTATAATAACCACTTTAACACCACGTAAGTAAAGATTTCTCGCAGCCATAGTAGCTGAATCAATATCCTTTACAGGAATGCCAGAGATCAGTTCAGCTTCCGTTTCGTTGGGAGTGATCATATAAAGTTTTGATAAAAGCTCATTGGTGATCTGTTTAGCAGGTGCGGGATTAAGAATCACCTTTTTACCAGCCTCAAATGCAATATTTGCAACGTATTCAACTGTTTCAAGGGGAATTTCGAGCTGCATCAGTACAATATCCGCCCGAAGAATCTCCTCTTGCGCCAGATCAATATCCGATTTCGCAAGAAAGCTATTCGATCCTGGTGCAACAACAATACAGTTTTCACCATTCGCATCAACCGTAATCAAAGCGACTCCTGAAGGATGGCCGGGATCAGTGAAAAGATAATCGGTATTTATATTTTCACTCTCGAATAATTGCCGAGCTCGTTTACCGAATAAGTCTTCTCCCGTTTTGGCGATAAAACTCACATTGCCACCTAAGCGTGCAGCAGCAACTGCCTGGTTAGCTCCTTTTCCTCCGGGATTCATGAAAAATTTTCCACCAAGAATAGTCTCTCCTGGTACCGGTAATTTCGATGTTTTGATTACCATATCGGTATTGGTGCTTCCAACGACTGCTATACGATTGAAATACATATTTGTAGAAGGTTTAGTTGTGTTAAAAATGGATCACAGGAGGACAGCTTGCTTTACAATTAAGTTCAAAATTAAGAAAGCATTAACAAAAATGAGAAAAAATATTTTATTTCTCAGAAAAATTTATGAGTTCGAACTGCCTGGATTAATAAAACATTTTCGGAATCGCACTTTACACTACCTTCCCTTCCTTAATGTACTCACGAATAATGGCTGTTTCAAGCTGCTGAAGACTTAGATAATGCACTTTGCTGGCCAAAACCTCAACGGCACAGTAGTGAGCTACGTTTATAATACCTGCGCCGGTAAGTTCATAGTTGGAGGCTATTTGATTCCATTTGATACCATCCGCAATTACAATTTGAGCGGGGAATGCTTTTCGCCAAATTTCTTCGCGTTCACCAATTCCTGGTATCGGGAAATGAATGATCGCCTGAAAACGTCTTGTAAAGGCATCGTCAATATTACCGCGCTGGTTGGTGGCCAGTATTACAAGCCCGTCGTAGGATTCAATTCGTTGCAACAGGTATGCAACTTCCTGATTAGCATACTTATCGTGAGCATCACGGATGTCTGTCCTTTTGCCAAACAGGGCATCAGCTTCGTCGAAAAACAGGATCCAGTTTTTATCAACAGCTTTATCAAAAAGGCGAGAGAGATTTTTCTCAGTTTCGCCGATGTATTTTGAGACCACCCTCGACAAATCGATCCGGTAAACATCTTTTCCTGTGTATTTACCAAGCAATGTTGCAGTTAGTGTTTTTCCTGTGCCCGGAGGACCATAAAACAAGGCACGATAACCCGGTTTAATCCTTTTTTTCATTCCCCAGTCGTGGAGAAGCTTGTGGTTATGAGCAATCCAATGCTCAATTTCCTTAATCTGAAGAAGGGTTTTGGGATGAAGAACTAGGTCGTCCCATTCCATTTCGGTTTCGATATATTCTGCCGGAAAATCAATACTAAAACGGGGTTTGGAAACAACTCCCGTTGTAAGTGTTTCAATGACTTCCGGATCTATGATCAGACGACCGCTCATGCTTGGTTCACCTTCACGAACTGGCTCCAACCATAGAATATGTCTTTTGGCAAACCAATGATCGCTGCCAAGAATCCGTTGAACTTCAAGCCTTCTTTCCAGATCATTACCAGCAAGTATGAATTGTGCAGTTTCGCCTGTCGGCAGAATACCCCGATGGCTGTTCCCTCTTACACCACCGAATTCCGGGAAATCACCCCCACCAGGAAGATATTCAGCAATGATACTGTTGAAAAATTCAGGACGCAGGTGAGGAGTTATGGCAAGCATCATGATGGCAAGTTCCTCCGCATCCGGATGATGCTGATGAAGAAAAGAGGTGAGCCATGAATCGGTGGTATAAAAAATAAATGGCGGCATCTGAAAGTTTTCCGTCTTGCCAAAATAAACATCCAGACATCCGGTTAGTACCCCTGAAAACCAGTCGAAAGCAGCTTGAAGCTCATCAGTATTTACGTTCATTCATTCAGATTTTAAAGATCAAACCGGGAAGCATCCTTCTTTACCTTATATTCAGATTCGATGGAAGTCATAAAACTCTTCTTTTCAACTCCTGCTTCATCCTTGAGAACAACCCGATTATGAAAAGTGGAATTAACAACATTTTGTTGAATGTCAGTGTTCATCAACCTTACATCCCTGACTTCCACATTAACCTCATAAAGAGCATACTGCTTCTTTTTCTTATTTCCTTCTTGCGGCAATATCCAATTTTTGATCTCACGCTCAGTTGATGTTAAATGCCTGCTGTTTGCATTGGCTGTAATCGGAAACAGATTTTTGTTTTCACCTTTGCCACCAAGATTCTCGTTGAGAAGATGGCCCCGTATGTACTTAAAACTGCTTCGTTTGGTAGGATCGACAACCAATTTTGCCATTAAAGCATCCTGTCCTGATCCGGGTGTACTACCCGGATGTTTTTTGATGAAATCGGTACTTAGCCAGTCAATACGCATTGATGCACCAACAACTGTGGGATCACCGGGAAGCATACGTTCTGTTTGCTGATAAACAGCTTCCTTTTCCGGACCCGAAGATTCTTCTTCGAATAGCTCAAAAAGTTCTTTCATCGAAGAGACGATTAACGGATCATCCGGATTTGCTTTCAACAGATTAAGCGTCTTGGAAATTTTATCAGAGGCTTTCTTCTGTTCTTCGGTAGCATCAGCAGCTTTCGATTGCTGAGCAAGTTCCGAGAGTTTATGTGCAATTGGTTTCGGGTCTTTACTGGCAATCATAGGTACAGCATCTTTATCGTTTCCTGTGTAAGAGATTTCATGACCCTCTCCACCTTTTGTCGTAAATGCTTTTTTGGATTTCCACCATTCCGTAAGGGCCGCTTTTGCCTTTCCAAGCATCTTCCCTATCCAGTCCACAATTTTATCCAGCCCTTTGTCAATTGGTTGCCGTATCTTCTTTATAATTCCAACCAATTTCTCCGGAATATTGCCCAACCCAACTAATTTTGCCAAAAACGCAATGATGACCGGAAGGGTATTGGCCATCGTTTGTTCAACCTTATTTGCTGCATTTTCTACCTGACCCGCAGCGATAGCGGCGATCGAATCTATAAATGAAGCAACTACTGCCGCAATCTGATTAATTTTTTGAATAAAGAAAGTAATTGTATTGTAAATCGCTATAATTGCCTGGATCACTGCCCCCGCCGGATTAAGCATGCTCACCAGTTTCATTACGGCTGCTTTTACAACCTCTGTTGTGACCATTTCGGTAATTTTTGCGATCATCTGGTCCTTTAGCTCACTTAGTTCGGTCTTGATTTGTTCCCATGCCGCAGCCGGTCCATCTTTAACAAGTGTAACCAAAATACCCGCAGTTTTTTCAAGTGCTACCAAAACTGGTTCCGGAATGATTTTCACCAGCTTGCCGCGGATATTTTGCCACGTAAGCCCAAGTACCGAAAGCACCATTTTAATGATTTCCAGGAGGGAGAACGACTGCGGAATATAGACTCCGGCTTCGCCCAAAGGTCCGGTAATCCACTTAATGAGCGCTGTTTTCAGATGGGTGAGGATATTGGATGCGAACTTCTCGAAACCTAACTTCCCTGCGCGTACCAGATTGTTGACAAAACCAATCGGATTTTTAATGATGGTTGTAAAAGCTGTCTGGGCTTTTTTAATGTAAGGCATTACACCGGGCGCCACAACCGAGAAGATAATTTCCAAAAGGCTCAAGACCTGATCGAGTCCCCAACTGATAAACTCACCTGCGATATTGACAAATGCGCCTATAATTTTACTAAGCGCACCGGCTATTGTAATGATATCCTGAAATGTAAGGGATGAAATCGTGTCAATAATCCTGCGCGGAATGGCGCGTACAAAACCCATCAAACCGGCCAGTGCACCCTGGAACCAGGCCCACGCACGTCCAATTGCATTCCCTTTCTTGATATTTTCCCAGATCTCCTCCTGCCCGATCAACTTCATAAAACCGCCAATCAGTGTATCGGCATTGCGTGGAACAGCTTCACCTGTAATAGGATCTTCACCCAATATTGCCTTAAGCAGGTCGTAACCCCTTGTTCCCTGGGCGAGCGCAGCCAAAGGTTTCAGAATCGCATCCTTTACCATTTTAAGTATGCCTGAAACGACGCTTTGGGCAAACGAAATAAGCCTTCCAATAGGATCAGTAAATATTCGTACCGCTCGATTCCAGACACCTCCGAGGTCGAAGATATCCGTCCAGCTTAATGAATCTATAAAACGTTTAAGGCCGGAGACAATGTCAGCGCCAATGTTTCCAAGCGTTGAAAGTTGTTGTTCGACCCAGGCACCTGCTTTGGTGAAAACGCCATGGTTATCAAGTGCCTGAGTAATCAAATGACCACCTGGAATCAGTTCGATTAATGCACGCAATATATTGGCTGCACTTCGGTCAGTGGAACGCATATTGATGGGATTGAAGCCCATAATAATCGTGAGCATCCTGAAGCCAGGTAGGTTATAGGCTTTATCTGCAAAATAATCGAGTGCATCCTGAATGCCAAGTCGTTGTACAGGAGGTGGCGTAGCGGTGGTTGTCACTTGAGGGCTGCGTTGAATGGCATGACCTTGCTGAATGGTATGTGTGAGCTCGTGAGCAAGCAGATGTTTACCATCGCTGGTTCCCGGCTGGTATTGATCGCGCGAAAAGAAAACATGGTTTTGATAGGTGAACGCACGTGCACTTAGCTGGTTGCTTAAACCGGCAGATTCAGGATCGCTGTGAATACGTACATTGCTGAAATCCGCATTAAAGCGGGGCTCCATATAGCTTCGCGCTTCCGTGGACAAAGGCTGACCACCAGAGGTTTTACTTCGGATGGATGATTGCGTATCTGCGGCAACTGCAGGAGATCCATTTCCTCCATCCCGCTGTAATTTTTCCTCTTCCTTCTTCTGCACCTTTTCTTCCGGCAGGGTTGCCTTTTGAATCTTTTCTTCTTCTTTTTTCTGTACTTTCTCCTCAGGCAAGGTAGCTTTCTGAATCCTGTCCTCCTCTTTTTTCTGAACCTTCTCCTCAGGCAAGGCAGCTTTCTGAATCTTTTCCTCCTCCTTTTTTTGTACTTTCTCCTCGGGCATGGTTGCCTTCTGGATTTTATCTTCCTCTTTTTTCTGCACTTTCTCTTCAGGAAGCGCAGCCCTCTGAATCTTCTCTTCCTTGGCCGGAGGTGCAGGAGCGGGCATTCGCATTACTTTATCCGCCATTTTATCGGCTTCCTGTTCGAATTTATCCCCTGGCTTGTTTACAGTCAGTTTCGTTTGAACGGATGGTGATGAATGATTAACCGGGGCAAAAAAATCGCCTCCACCAGCCTTTGCAAAGAAAGGTTGTGCCGACTTCTGATGTTCAGAAGTGGAACTTGTGTGAGATGATTTTTCAGCTGTTGTTCTCATTTATAAGTCATTGATTCGTAATTCAAAAACTCCATTCAACCCAAAGCATATTCTTCATCCAGGGAAGCTTAATCATTGAAATACCCCAGGGCAAATGCTCCAGTAAAACATCGAAAGTGCGTGATTCAACTTGTAACAGCCAATCGCCATCCTCCTTCAGACTAAGTTTACCAGGTCTTACCAGGAAGGTGCCACGTAATCCATCAGGTGTTGTATTTTGTAAAACTTCCCAGTGTTTAATAACTGCATCAAGCAACGCAGATGCTTCGCTTATTTCGTTTTCAGTAATTTCTACATCTGCACGAACTGGTGTTGAAAGTGGAACATGACAAATGACTTTGGGAAGAACCAATTCATATTCGGGTGCTGTAATTTGTCCTGTAGTCAGATAATGGAGTAAATTCAGCGCTCTTTCAGGTTGTATAATTTCTTTTCCGATCGATATTCCCAATGCGTCGAAAAATTGAGGAAGGAAAGGATGCAAGAGAACCAAACCCGCATTGTCGATATAAATGCCTTCAACAGATTCTTTAGTAAGAATTTCATCGGCAAGAAGGGAATCCGTTGGAGCTTTATTACTTGTTATCCTGATATCAGACAACCTGGATACAAAGGCTCCAGTGCTCAACGGTGGTAAATTTGTTTTAGCTGTTTGACCTAAGCCTGTTTGTTCAGATACCGTTGAAGATGGCTCATTGACCGGAATTTTAATTTCAGGCCAGGCCTGTTCAAAAACCATGGAAACCATTGGCAGCAAATCAGTTCTGATTTGCAATTCATCGAGAACTTGTTTTGCAATCTCAACTTTCGAAATACTTCCGCAGGATGATGCCTGCAAAAGTGCCTTTTCGAGCACAAATTTTCGGAATAACCGCACTTCTGACGGAGCAAAGGAGCGATTTTCGGATACACTAAGTAAACTCGTCAATTCGACTAACGTTTCAGGACATATGCATTTAAGCAACTTGATGATGAATGGCTCCGAAAACTGAAATACAAGTCGTTTGGATGTATATGGTGATTTCAATACGCTTGTAATTTTTGAGACTGGAACAGGAATACCCGTTTTCGTTCCACCATCATCTAAAAGTTCCGAAATTGCTTCTTCCAGATTCTTCTCTTTTGGCAATTGATAAAATGCTGGTAAACTGCCGTTTAATAGATAATATATAAAAACTTCCCATAAATTTCCAGGCCTCGTCTGGTCAATTGAATCCAACTTTTCGTTTAAAGGATTAGGTAAAATCTTTTGATTAAGCAATTCAGTGAAATGTTCCGAAAACTGCAAAGCCAACCGTTTATGTGCGTTCGGAGAATTTAATGCTTCCACAATTCTTTGTACTTGAATCAGGCTGCTGGTTTTTATCCCATCGTTGATCAAAAGTTCGGAAATGACCTCTTCAAGACTTTTCCCAGCTGGCAATCTGTAAGACCATGGCAGATTACCCTTTACAATGAAATGAATAAATACCTCCCATAAACGGTCTTCAAAAGTCCGAAAATAAGTGTTATTTAAATTTTCCTGTGCGTTACCTGAATTGGACAGAAAAGAAGGTATTTTCTTGCCGGAAATCCTGATTGCTGATTCTATTGCTATTTTATCAATCAATGCTTTAGCCACAGAAGTTGCTAATTCATGATCAATCTTATCCATTTCAATGGTTCCGGCATCGATATCCAAACGGTCAATAACCAGATGGATATCAGGCGACGAGCATTGATCTAGTGCTTTTTCCATGGCTGGTAACAAATGAGCATAGTACGAATCCGACAGCCGGTGTTGCAATGCAAAACCATCTGATTCTGAACCCTTCAGATCGACCTCCAAATATTGCTGCCGGATAAAATGTGTCATTGGTTAAAGCTTTTAACAATAAATGCAATGCATCCGTCACTGGTAATTACAGTCAGCTGGACATCTCCTACTGGTTGAGGAACAATCATATCCAATGATTCACCAACATAAAACGGTTCTTTGGCAGAGGTATTAAGTGTATCCCAGACCCAGGCAACAGCATTTTTATTTTTTGCTGTACTTATGACGTTGAACACGTTTTTATCCATTTGGTTGATCTTAAAATCAGCTCTTGGATTTGCACCAGTGCATAATTTCGCATATTCGGTATTTTTACATTGGTTGCGCTCGCGGCAGTCGAAAGCTGGAACTAATATTTGCGTATTCATTTCCAGATCAGTCGTAATCGTTCCATTAAATGGTTTCCCAAAATCATCCATTTCGTTAGTATACCTCCAACGCAGGTTAAAATTTTGTTGCGCATCCTTTGCATACATGTATTCAAATTCAAGATTGAAAGTTTCGCAAACAAAATACTCGATCCAAAGGATTCCGAAAGGATCGACACCCTCGGATGGTTCATAAGATAGGATCAATCGGTTTTTGCCTGAATCACCAAACATTTCAACAAGCACTTTTTGAATGATTTCATTCAACTTACCAATCGTATGAGCCATCGCATTTATAAAATCCTTACTAAGTGCCTCAACAGGAATCTGTAATAAATCAGTTGATGAAGGAAGTTGTATGTCTTTCCCTTGAAAGCGAAATCTCAAATCTTTTAGCTGTTGGTACTGGTTATAGAATGATTCCACGTAAGTCGGTTGTAACCAAAGCCGGTAAGCACACTTTCGCGACTGTCCCTCGCATGGCCAAATGCAGGGATCTTCACAGACATGTTTAACTCCAAAAATAAGATTGCAGTTTTTGCTGTCAAAAACCTCAATAACACTGGATTCTCCGTCCGGAATCGGGTTAGTGATAAATTTGCCATCCAGAATTTCTTCGCCGCCTTTAGATTTGTAAGGGACTATCCCGCCAGTTATCTGGACGTGAGCCTGGTAAGTTTTTGCTTCCTTGTTGCAAATAAATTCAATAATATTTAACTGCAGCATGGCAGGAATCACAATCGCATTTGAAACGGAAGTACCTACCGAATCGAATAGCGTAATTGTATAATCACCTTGAGCTAACGAAATTGCTTCTGACAAAGGAGTTACCGCGTCAGTGCCTACCTGAAATTTATAAGGTCCTATACCACCAGAAGGTATTATTTCAACCATTGCTTCGTTGTTATCTGAAGTACAACTGATGTTTGTGCTAAATGTCAAATCAGGAACGCATGAATTGTTGAGAATAATGGTTGTCGAACAATTACGGCTGTCGGTGATAACAACTTCTATATCCTTATTGCCAGGTAACCGATCGCTGAAATAATTCATTCCCTTCACATTACCCGGTTTGGCGGTGTAAGGTGGAAATCCTCCTGAAATCTGGAAAGCTGCGACATATTCGTTATTATCACCTACGCAATCATAACTTGGCTCACTGATCACGATTTGACCTGGAATTTCTATATCCTGCGAAGGAGTTACAGTTCCGGCCGAATCGCGTACAACAAGTGTGAATTTACCGGCTGGCAATATAAGCGGGTTGTTTACAGGAACGAAATCTTTTTTCCCAACCTGCACTTCATAAGGCGGTTTACCTCCGGATGCAAAAATTGTTACCTGGGCAATTCCGTCTGTTGAGGTGCATCCGGTGCTGGTTTGAAACGACAAAGGAGGAACGCAGGAATGATTGATAATTACAGATGCAGTGCATTTCCGGCTGTCGGTAATAACGATTTCAATATCGGTATCACCTTTAAGTCCTTCGGCATAGAAGGTATTATCAGTAAAGATCTTTCCTATATTGGCAGCATATGGTGGCGTACCTCCGCTGATTCCAATCACTGCAACGTATTGATTTCCTTCACCACAATCAAAATTGGGCACCCCTAAAGTTAACGGCGCAACGATCTCGATTTGCTGAGAATCTGAAAGTGTTCCCTCCGAATCTCTCAAAATCAATGTGTATTTTCCGGTCGTTAAAAGGAGTTCAGCTGTCAGATCTTTAAAATCTTCGTTGTTAATTTTGATCTTGTAAGGTGCTGTACCACCCCATGGCGTTACAATAACCTTAGCTCCACCGTCAGAATTTGTACATCCTATATTAACAGAAAAATTCAGCGGATCTTTGGCCATTATGTATTGGATGGGTGAACAGCCGGAACAACAAATATAAGGCAGGTAGAAATCGGCAATAACGGTTCCATCAGCAAATTCATTTACGGTTTCAGCGATGATCTTTTCGGCAGTTTTTACACGGATTCCTTTCCCAATTTCAAAATCAGGCTTCACGATCTGTTTCGTCATTTCGCTCAAAATCAGTTGGATGTCAGGATCAACCTGTGCGGCATCACCCTTGACTTGGAGCCGTTCGAAAGCTTTTGTGATGGTATCGCTGGAATCAGTTGCAAATCCCACCTTCGTAAAATTGGCTTTCAAAGAATCAATACCGGCGGCTAAATTGGGCAGGACGCGAATCGGTGTAGGGTCATCGTGGTAAACAAGAATAAAAGTACCGCCCATGGGAACTCCTGCTTTGTGCTGAATACCCGGATTTTTAAGCAGAAAGTTACTCAGGAAAAGTTGTTTCTTAATTTCGATCAATCGCTTTCTGTATTCTTCGCCAATCGACCTAAAGGCTTCCATCTCATTCGCATATCGAACGGCTTCGAGCAGGTTGAACAGGCTATTCCACTCTGTATCTCCGGTATTAATTTGTGTTTTAAATTGTGCATTTAAAGCTTCAAGCCGGTTAAACAAATCGCGGAAAGCAGTGAGGTCAAAATCGCTAAGTAACCTGTCTTTAAGATAATTGCAGATATCAAGCAGCACTTCGGCATACGATGCTGTTGCCTGAATGACGGCACTTTCACCAATAAAAGCATCTTTAATATCAATCGCGGCAACTCTTTTTAATATAGCTGTTTTGGCAGCTTTCGGTTTGCTAAGCGATGCAAAATGGGTTTCGAGCAATGCCCCGAAAGTCGAAGGCTCAACTACAAATTCCGGATTGATCGAGTGGATAAGCGATGCTTTAAAATCATCGGCCAACGAAACGACCTTCGTTATCTTTCGTGTATAAAATGAGGCGAGTGTTTTACCCAGCGAGCTGATGAACTGATCTCTGAATGCATCGTAAATGGCTTCGAGGTCCTCGAACCTGCAAACCTCCTTGCTCAGATCAACCATCTGGCGGGCATCAAATACCCCGGTACGAAGGGCGATGATCTCGATTGGCAGCCGTTTGTCATTTTTGAATGCAAGCAAGGTGTTCATTACATTCTCAACCTTTTTACCCAAATGGCCTTCGATCCGAAGGAAGTTATAAGGCTCAAGATCATAGTTTAAGGCATTCGAAACAAAAATTGGTGCTTTTGGAATGTATTCGTCAGATCTGAAACTCAGGTTCTGATTTGCCCTGTTCCGACGGGTTTTCTCGACATTCCACAACTGGAACAAGGGAGGAACACCATCCTGAAGATAATAATAAGGGATTGCCTTTTGTGAAATAGGAACGTCAGCAAATTTGCTTGGCGTGATTCGTATCGGCATTAGTTTGCGTGCAACCTCAAAGTTTGCAAATACCGGAGGAGTCGGATTATTAGTGAAATTATTGACCATCTCCACCATCCGGCTAAATAACTGCAGTACTTCGGCTTTGCGTTCTTCACAACCCTTTATAGCTGGGGATGAAAGAAAATCGTGACGGTAAATGCCCGGACTGGTTGCTAAACTTGGATCTGGCAGACCAAGCATCAGGTGACGCGGAAACAGATCTTCGGGGGGACAACAGGCACACATCAGGCCGGCAGTTTTCCATCTGAACTCATCGTAAGCCTGAATCAGGTCGTCAAAAAAATCAAAATAATAGGGAAGAAAGCGCACCTGGCTTGTGGATGTAGGGATGCCATCCAGAAATCCAAAGTTCTGATCAAAATCAGCAAACGGGTCGCCCGGGAAAGTTTCAATCAAAAGCGGCATAAACGCTTTATAAGTCGCTGTAAGTGCGTCACCCGTATTTGTCGCTAATTTATTCTTTTGAAAAACAGCATGAAAAGCTGCCAGTACATCGTTGGAGGAAACCGGTGTCGTATTTGGAACATTATAGCGAGGCAGGTGCAGGTCGGGCAGATTTAGTCGGGCCAACAATACTGATTCAAGATCGGTCGCGGTATAATCGGTCCCTAACTTATTTGCTTTGGCGATGACCTTTTCGAGGTCGTCCTTTCCAATGAGCAATGGCAATACAGTTGCTGTCACTTCATTGCCCTTGTCATCGCAATTATTTGGACTGCAATTACGAAGCCCTTCATTTTTTAATTCCAGAAATAGGATAACCACCTTATCGTCGAGAAAGTTATTTACTTTTCCCAAAAGAGTTGTATTCGGTTCTCCCGCAGGAAATAACTCCCATAACTGATATTGAACTGAGTTTCCGGCAGACTCATACTTAAACTGTGGATAATCAATGTCAAGAGGAAGCGTATACTTCTGATACGATACCAAGGCAAGATCCTCCGGCTCAATTAAAATATACCCGGCAGAACTCACGCCACATCCCCGTGAGAGGTGAATCGTCTTGTCACTGCCGTTGGTTTCGAGCCGGATCTCTAATCCACATTCGATACCAATACCAATCAGATTGGCACGCGTAAGTCGTTCCTGCTCGTTCAGGTAATCGAATACCTCATTCAGATGGCGGCTGGTAAGCACCTGGTTGGCTTCGAAAATCGGATATTTATCTTGGATCGGTTTCATGGTAAATGCTGTTTTTGAATTATATTAAACATCCTTTTATCAGTTGATAGAAAATCATTTACAGTGTTATATTTCTTTTTTGGGGATAATTTCCCAATGCTGTACTCCCTAAACGCACCGGGTTCTGGTCGCTGCCATCATCACAATCATGAAGCGTGGCTCCCGGATAGGTATTCTTTAATTTGCTCAGCAGATGGACTACTTTCCAAAGATGATAGGACACCTTCTTATATGAATTATATTTTTCGTGAAGGAAGTCTCCTATTTTTTTTGCTGCACCGGTCTTGTATGGAATCGCAGAACAAAGCGATACAGCTGGTGATGAAAAGTTAGAGAAGTCATTGAACTCGCGACCAGCCTCAATATTGTTATTCATCCATTTATAAAATGATATCCCATAATCATTTACAATTTGTGATGCACAGGCGCACAAATCGAATTTAGCCGATGGAAGATCAGTCTCAAGGTTCGCTTTAAGCATTGCCTCAACATGTTCATGCAGTCGTTCTTCCGTCCAATCGAAATTTGCATTTTCTTTCAGCCATTGACACCAGGCATCTTCAAAACGTTCGAACTGCCAACCGTTCAGCACAATGTTTTTAAAATAGAGAATCATTGTATTCTTAATTTCGTCCCAAAGTGTTGAATCAATAACGATTGAACAGGAAATATCAGCAGGTTTCAAAACTGAAAATACTGTTTCCAAAAGTGCATTCAGTGCATCCGCATGTAAAAAAGTGAGCGTTTTATCTTCGTACCAGGTGCTGAATGAGTTTGAAAAACTGGTATAAAGCAAGAGTGAACAGGCACAAGCTTCAGCCGCTGATGGCCTTATTCCATCCTTGTTAATCCCCTTTTGTACCAATAGATCTGCCAGATCGGTGATCACGGGGTCACAGGAATTTTCTATAAATCCATCATTCCCAACCCAACAGATTTTACCCAGCAAATGGGATGGAAGTTCGTATCTGATAGTTCTGTCAGCAAACCTTCGCATATCGAGGTTAATATTGAAAGGTGCTGTCCAACCAGGCATCACATAAGTTACCCTGAAGGAGTAAGGGTCTTCGTCACCGCAGGTCTGGCACGCGCCATCGCTGCAAGCCGGAGAAAGGGCATCGCCCGGAAATTTCGGTCTCAGCAACAGGTGTTCAACGACAAAAGCTTTCTCATTGGCGCTCCATGCCAATAGTTCATTCATCACATCAATGGCAGCGCCATTTGTTGCAAATGATTGTGGTGCGGAACCTAATAATGCTCCCCCTTCAGTTTTAAGGTTCAGATTAAACTTTCCTTCTTTTTCTATAACTTCATATGCATCCGCTTGCAGCATCTGATTGATGATCAATTTATAAGCTACTTCTTTGGATGCATCTCCTGATGAGGCCTTAATTATTACAGAACCGCTGAACCATGTATTATTGTTTTCATCGTTCAGCGAAAAATTAAGGGTAAAAGGGCTTAACTTTTTACCCGAAAAACTCCAGACAAATGAGAGGTCGGGATAACCAAGTAACAGTGTGATCCGTTCTTTGAGACCGGAGTTATTTTCAGGGTTGCATAAGTTCTGGGTATAGTTGAACGCCCTGGCACGGTCATGACTAATTAGAGGATACTTTTTCAGGAAGGAGATTTTGTCATCTATCAGGTGCGCAGATGCAACCGTTTTCCCTTGCAGATTGGTAAGCATCAACGCATATTCACTGAATTGCTCCCCGAAACGGGCCATCAGGTGATTAAGGAACCGGTTCCGGCGATCCAGAAATTCAGAACGCGTTTCTGCCATTCCTTCAAGCTGAGTTTTGTCGAGCAAACTGCTTGTAATTTCATCATAACCAACAATCAGGTCATTCGTAAATTCCTTTACAAAATAGGTTCTGTCAACAGCCGGATCAAGCGAGAATAATTCCGAAACGTTGGCCACTTGCGCAAAAGCATTTCCAAGCAACTGCTCATAAATCAGCAGGTAGGCTTTCAACTGTTTTGCTTCCGCCTGTCGCTGATCCGAAACATGCGATGGTAAACCAACCGGATTTACGCCATAAGTGACCGGCAAACTGTATTGCACCGGAAAATAGTCTTCTGTATTTGCAAAATTCCCTCCCGGAACCGGCAAATCATTTTGTGTGTTCGTAAATTTCGGACGTTCGGCTTCTCCGTGTAATTGGGTAAGTGTATCGTTGGCTTCATCCATTCGTGGATGGAAAGGGAGTCCGTTCTTATAAAACAAGAATCTCGAAAAGTTAAGATAAAGACGTGGCTGATGCAAATCCTTGATATATAACTGCCACGATGCACTTGATTTATTTTCATCAAATTTAAGCTTCTTATCAATCCAAACCGGATCAGCAGCACCTTTTACGATATTACCCTCATCGTCGTATTTGCTAATCATCAGGTTATTAACGGCAATTACACCCTCGATTTCCATCAAAAGGTTGATGATATCCGAAGTACGCAACACTTTTTTAAGCGTGGCATTTTCGAGATCAACGGATTTAATAAACCCGTTATCTAATTCCGGTCCATTAAAAATATCCTCAACCGGCACATTTTCGGCCATCATTTCGGCAAGGGAATAGAAGGAAACAGGTGGATTAAAGTAATTCTCAATTTCGAACCATATCCGGGCCTGAACCCGTTCGATGTCGGCATCCGGAGTTACCTCCACATCAGCACAAACAGCTACATCCTCAATTCCAACGCCATTTACACGACAAAAGTCTTCATCAAGATTACGGTGAATTTGCAAATGTGCCTTTGAGATCTTTACGACTTCGGCAATTTTCAACATTTTCCTCCTGTAAAGACTTATTATTCCGGCACTTCCCTTGTCCTTCAGAATGGTTTTAATAGTGGCTACCTTACTTCCATTTTTTGCCGTAGTATCGCCTAAAAAGCGAATCGTTACATTGTCGATCACAATTTTTTCACCGGAAGGTGAAAGTACAATTTCAAATCCTGCGTAGAATATATTGCGCCACTGTCTTTTGAGATAAGCATCTTTATCGTCCTCACTAAGTAATAAATCTTCAAATACATCGTATATTTTTGTAGCTCCAAAGTGAAGTATCGTCAAGTCAAAAGATGCCCCATTTTCGAAATTGAATGCATCATTGTTTTGGTTGAAGAGTTCCCATTCGGAATATTTTTCAAGCTTCCATTCCGGGAAACGCAATTCCATCAACACCGTATGCGGTTTCCCGTCATTGTCATGAACTGTATAGGTATGCCCGATTTTGTGATCGTTCAAATCACCTAGTTCCGGATCGGGTTCCAACTCAAGCAGTATATCGTAAAGTCCGCGTGGCGTAACCTTTAATAAATTAGTCACCGCTTTTTTAGGTTCTGCAAACGAGAGGTTCAGCTTATCTTCATCGCACCATGCATAATACTCAGCATCACAGGCACATTCCTTACAAAATACCCATGCGTTACGCACCCCTTCGAGGTCGATCAGAATTCTGCGGAAATCATTGGACGTCCATGGATTGATGGTCAAAATTTCCCTTGCGGTGAAAAATGCCTGATCCGGAAAAGGATTTTCACCAGAAGTAATTGCCGCCGAAGTAAGTATATCCTTTATATCCTTCCCTGTCCGATAGGCAAGGTCAGTTATTGCATAACATAGTGCTTCCAGAATTGTAATTCCGGGATCATGGGTATTGTAATCTGTCCATTGCAGGCTACCCATCTGTTCAATGAAGCCAATACCTTCCTTCCTGAGGCGGTAGTAATCCTGCGCAGGCTTCAGATCAGGCTTTTTCTCTATGGAAACAGGTTTTTGATTCATGATTCGCAGCTGCATTTGTCAGAAGATATTTTTTCTTCTGATGGGTTAATGACAGTGATCAGGTGATGTTTTGCCGGAACAGATACCAATATTGAGACTGCCAATGAACCTTCAATCTCATTTTGGTCAACGGTTCCCTTTACTCCGGCAATATCCTGGAAGAGTTGTACATCAGTGACATAATCCACATATAATTGCTCTTCCACAAAATCAATCAGTACTGATTTATAGACCTTGCCCCCAAAAGTTGGGTTACCACCTTCGGGGAATGCCCATGGAGACAGAAATCGCAAAATGGATTCCTGTAAAGTATTCGTGTAGAATGTTTCGTCGAAGCCATCATAAAACCGCACTGACATATTTACACGAACTTCCTCGAAATGAGGATTGTTCACATGCAATTTTACAAAGCACGAAACACGGCTACCAATAAATTCAGCTATATCCTTCAACATTCCCAGACTTGTGTAGGGTCTTAACGGGTCGCGCAGATTGTGGAACTGCTTATTGGGGACGGTTACAATTGTAACATGTCCCGGAGCAATTTCCTTATAAATACCAGCTCCGCTTTCGCTTGGCTCATACTGCGTGTGGTTCAGGCATTTTACCCTGAAAATTTCAGGAAATGCTTCCAAAACCAACCGCTCATAATCCCAAAGTGTTACTGCACGGTTCTTGTGACGCAGTCGCTCGCTCACCCGGGTGTAAAATGCAGATGGTATTTCTGCACCACGACCGCCAAACGACTCGAAAGGCTGCATAATTTTTTTAACCTCCGAAACAGGAATGCTAAGTTTACTAATTGTTTCAGCAGGCAACACCTTTGATGCGAAAGCCGGGTCATTCCCTTTGTCAACAAAAGTTGCCTGAAGTGCCTGGGCCGCGACCATTATAAGATTGCAGACAGCATCACTCTTGTTCCAAACTGCGATCCGAATCCAATACTCACCATATGGCAAGAAGTTATTAGAATTGGTTGCATCTGCAGGGAAAGCAAGGGTTACAATTCCTGATTTCAACAATTCGCCTGTTTGATCTTCAACATCTTTCTTTTCAAAAGCGATCCACTCGTTGTTTTTCAGATAACTCCAATACAGGTGAGGTATTGGTTTTACGGCAAGCGGATTTGCAGTGCCATCGGCTACCTGAAACAGAAGAGAAAGATTTTGTGGCGGAAGTAAACCTGTGACACCAATATAAAATTCTGCCTCGGATTCATGCTTTTCACCATCGCGCGTAAAATCGAATTGGGGTAGCAGGAAAACTTTCTTGTCCTTATTGATTGCCGAATGTTGCTCTGCAAAACCAAAAGGTGAAAGATGCAGAAACTGAGTCTCACGTGAGTCAAACAGTTTTGCGCTTGAACTGCTCAGATCAATTGTTTGTTTGGCAGTATAAGTTATTGAAAATTCATTCATAAAAGGTCCGACAGGAGGTCCAATCGGCGGTCCGGCGGGAGGCTGAGGTTTTGTAGTAAGATAAATCAACAAAGCAGTCATGTAATCTTTTTGCCCGAAATCATTGTCTAATCGCAAACGAACAAAACCATGCGTCGAATTAGTATTAAATGACTCGTCGGCAGTCAGATCAGGTGTAACAATCACCGGCAAATCCAATTTATTATTCAATCCAAAAGAAGTTGACCCTACTGCGATCTTAGGTATCTGGGAAGATGTCCAGACTCCGGAATTCAGGTAATCAATTTCTACATTGGGATATTTACCGTAGGCCGTAGGAGTAGTTTGCCAGTTCGCATTTATTGTTGCAGATGTGAGTACTTTCTGAAATATTTCCTTTGATCCGATCACCAAAGAGCTTTCAGTTATAGGATTAGCGCCAAAAGGCTGAAAAGGTTTAGAAGTATCCACCGGACCAAAATCGTTGGAAACAACCAATGTTTTCAAGGCATCCACCTCAACTGTCAAGTCAATACTTTGGGTTTCAACCATCTGAAAAACATCATAAATATAGGATTCGGTGTCCTCATTTTTCAATTTTACCATAAGCACAGGCAGATCCGTTGAAAAACTGCATCCATGGACTTTTGCCAGGTAAGGTCTTACAGCAGGGTCGGCACCCGAAAGTTCGATGATGATCTGAAGATTACCGTTTTCAAGTAAAGTAAACGTACCCGGCGTTTTTTCGAGCCATCCTTTTTTAGTAGTAATCAGGCATTCAAGGTTGTTTTCAATATTATTTATACGAATTCGCTGAGCTTCAAATATGGCAACTTCAAGTGCATTTTTGAGTTTATACTTCGTTTCCTTAATTTTCTTCGTTTCCTTAATTAAAATCTCAGAGGTTTTTTTAGTCCTTATGGGAAATCCTGAAATGCTAAATTCAAGTGTAATTGTCCGGGTTCCTTCTGCCATCAGTAAATAGTGCGAGGCAATTGCAAAACCAACTTCAGCCTTTGGCATATTAATTAATTTCAGGGCTCCTTCCTGGTATGTTTTGTTGTAAAACGGCTGCCACGAAAGATCAGCAGAGGTTAATTTAGCACCAAGTCCATCGCTGGAATTCGCAATTGGAGAAGCATATAGCCGACCGGATTGTTTCTTTGAATTAGCATCCTCACCTACTGCTTCATTTCCATGATGATATAATGTTTTCAGGGAAGTAACTTTTGCCTGGTTAGCAATCAGATCGCGGTTATTGGCAAAGAATGCTTCAATTCCTTTGTCGTCTTTCCCTGCTTTGAAAAGTTCGCCTGCCTTTATTTGATGTGATGCCGCCTGTTTGGCTAATTCCACAATCAGATAAGCTTTTGCAGGTAAGGCTGGTTTTCCCTTCAATTGAAGTACTTCGCGGTAATAAAAATCAAGATGCCTTCTTGTAATTGTATTCGCTTCTGCCCTGGCATATTCCATTAACCGTAGAAAGCTCAGAAAAAGCGCATAATGCGGATTGTGCTGATCCCAGTTGGTAAAAGTAAACTCAAGTGCAAGCTTTGCCTCACCAATCACTCTAGCAAAGACTTTCAGAAACTGATCGGAAACTGACGTAAAAAGATTATGAGTGGCAATATGGTTTGTACGAACGAATGTTGGATGTGGTGGATTTACTGTCATATCTCCATAAACCGATGATTCCGGGGTTATTGATGCAACGTACGTATTCCAATCGGCAGCATTGCTGGTTATCCAATCCTTAGAAAACCCGGAATTTAGTACCTTATCAAAAGTGTCAGGCAAAACGCCTAGTATTTTTATGCTTTCGGTAGGGGCAATATCTGAAACCATTGATAAAGTTAATCCTGCTTTCTGATAAGAAATCAGTCGCAGTAAAGCAGGAGCCAGCTGAGTCTGAATAAGGTTTTTTAGAGTTGATTTGAGCGGTATTTCAGCAGGTAGTCCCTCTTTCAAAACATCGAGTTGTTTAGCAAGTGAGCTTAAGCAGCTAAAAATTGAACTCAGATTATTGATTAATTCAGGATCTTTTGATTCGTTATCAAGGTTATTTAAAAAGTCGAAATACGACTTAATCTGAGTCTTATAATCTTCGATATTCTGAATGGACGCCACAGCCAGCCGCAGAGAAGGGTCGTTACTGAAAAATGGTGCCCAGTTGCCGTTGGCGGTATTCGTGTTGTCGAAATATTTTACAAATTCCGACAATGCCCGGGCAAACATCATTTCATCTGCTACTTCATGCTCATTAACTGGCACATACGATGGGTCTAAAGCCGGCGACAGCCGTTGTTCCTGATTGGCTCCATCGCGAATCAGTTTGAGTGAATCTATATTATTAAAGCAGTCAGTCATATTGTTCATACAGCAGAATATTATCAGGTGATTAGACTAACAGTCGTGGTAAGATTGATATCCGTTCCTTCCAATTTATAGAATGGAAAAACAAAATTGAATCGGGAATTGGTGGTTTTAACGCGATAATTGATCTCAATCAATATCACACCTTCCAGTTCCTGCGTGTCGTTTAAAATTACTTTTTCAAGCTCGATGCGAGGTTCATGATACAAAATAGCTGATTCAATTTTATCTGTCATCAGTGTTTTCATGCGCGTATCAAGGCTTTCGAAAACCAACTCATCGAGGTTACATCCATATTGTGGCAACATGACCCTTTCACCACGAACCGTCGACAGCAAAATTTCGAGACTCGAAGCAATATCTGATTCCTGTTCAAGCATTTCCACACTACCGGCAACCTGGTTGAAGTTAGGTGGAAACGACCATCCACGGCCAATAAATAGAAGGTTTTGTTCCATAAGCCATTTTAAAGGTAACATGACAGTTACCTGATTTATCATCCGATTATCACGGTAGGACAACCTAATACGATTGAACCACCGTGCGAAGTTGAATCACCCATTCTTGCCGCCGGTTTGCCTCCGATGAGCACAGTGGCAGATCCAGCTGCAATGGTATCCGGAGGACCCGTACATGTACACATATCTCCTGCAGTTGCAGCCGGGAGTCCGCCAATAAGTACTGTAGGGGTTCCGGGAGGAAGTATCGGCCCGCCCACATGAGGTACAGGTCCCGGTTCGACCTTAGGACATACATGCATATCTGATATTCTGGCAGCCATTGGCATATCACTCATTTTTAATTTATTTGTACCATCCCTCCCTGAATAATCGCAGCAGCACTTCCCTTAACGGTTGTGTTTGCACCCGATAATTCAGCAGTGGCAGTTCCTTCAGCTTTAAAGGCGGCAGATGCTTTTATGGTAATATTGATACCATCTATCTTTACATCACCTGCAGCTTTAATTGTCACATCTTTAATACTTTCAATCGCAATTCCGCTATCATCCATTGTAATTTTGTTGCCATTCTGATCTACGAACGAAATCCCTTTGGCATCTTCCGAAAGCATCATTTTATTACCTGCTGGTGTTTCAAGCGTGATGATTTTCTTTTCATCATCAAAGTTGAACTTCATTTTTTCACGACTTTGGTAACCCTTGTGATGATTGTTGTCTTTTGGCGGTTCAGGAGCAGGTTTCGCACTGCTGTGAACCATTCCCAACACAATAGGATGCCGCGGATCGTCATTTAAAAATCCAACAATTACTTCATCACCAATCTCCGGACGGAAAAATGTTCCCCGCTGTTTTCCGGCATCAAGAGTCGAGATGCGGGCCCAGATTCCATCATCAGAAGTGCTGATCATTGGAAGCCTGACCTTTATCCGGTCTTCTCCATCAGGATCTCCACCCAGAACAGTAACAATACCTGTTTGTAATCCCGTTACCGCGGGTAATAATCCAGAAGCTGGCATCGGACGTAGGTTGTAAGTTTCGGAAAACAAATCGGGATTCAAACCTAATTGTACATCAGTCTCCCAATTGCCTTCCGACACAGACTGTCGTACTCCCGAGACATACAATTTCCCTTCAAAACGATCACCTATACCGTTTATGTCAATTACTTTTCCTGGCAAAACGCCCGCAAAACCCTGAAATTTTGCCCTGCCTCGTATCCTGGCGAGCCTTTCTTTCATTAAACGGCCGTCTGCCCAAGCTTGTAATTCAGGTGTGCTTAATTTTCCCCCATGCTGGATTTCAAGCGGATCACCTCCGATTACCTTTGCCAGGACTGAGGCAGAAAGGTTACCGTTATTGGTGGTAGTTGGTTCAGCTGCCTGAGCTTTAATAACTTCCTGGTCAGTTGCATTCCAGCTGCTGGCTTCGATTCCTTTACTCTGAATACGCGCATCAATTTCGGCATCAAGTTCAAGCAACGTAGTTCCAAACTTCACACTAACAACTGATGTACCACTCGTAACAGGTTTGGCAACAATTATTTTCCCGTCCTCAACCATCACAACCTGACCGTTTGCCTCTGCACGACAAAGTATGAAATCCCAATCGGTCGATTCGTATTGGACCACTTCTTTAAGACTTGGAAGTGTGGCTTCAACATTTTTTTGCAACCCATACGTTCCGATCAGTTCTTCCATAATGTCGCTGTCTTTCTTGCCAATGAAGTACTTGCTTTTGATCCCGCTGGTCATTTTTACAGCTTCGTCGCGACATTCGATGATCAGTTGACTCCCGCTACTTCTCACTTTGATACTGTGTCTTACGATTATCCCCTTGAAAACGCTGTCATTCTGTGAGCGGTATCCCAGTTTAATCTCGATTTTTGTCCCTGGAACAAAAAGGCCGGAATTGCTAGCTGCAAAAGTAGACTGAGAAGCTTCGCCATCACGCAAATTGAGAACTGCAACGGGAATCCGGTTTAACTCGCGGGTAACATTTACCGATAAAACGTGGTAAGAACCCGGAAGCTGAACACCGTCGAGCAGAATCACCGAAGTACAGACATCAGGTGATGCAGGAGTTGGTATATTTGAATCGTTTGGCAAGGAATTTATACAGTTTTAACTATCGGTGGAAAAGAGATATCAGTACCTGCAATCAGCTTACGAAAATTACTGATGTCATTCACTTCAGCTACCTGGAGATAATACTTAGGGTCGCCGTAAATGCTGTAACACATTAGTGGCAAAGTATCGCCCTGTTTCACCTTCCGGATATGCGTCAGGTCGGGAGAACTTCTGTTTTCGCGGGCAGCCCTTTTTTGCTCTTCGATGCTGCTTTTGAATTTTACAGTAGCTATTGCTCGGATGGGAGTTCCATCTGATTTGAACATTTTATGATTGATAGACAACTCGATGACCCGCCCTTTAAAAATGGAGTTTTCACCCCAAACAAGTTTAAAATGACGTGGTTCATGAGAATCACCTTTGTATGAAATCAAAATATCCTTGAATTTTTTAAGGTCATCTGATATGTTTGCCCTCGGTTTACCATCAATAATGCCTGTATTATCAAACAGAAAATCGAATGTAATCTCCTCCGGTTCCGTGTATTCATACTTCAACTGAGCCCCACTCGTTCCCTGACCCTGTCCGCCCGCCGAAAATTTCAATTTATAGGCAAGCGTATAACTTTCAGGATTGATGAGTGCTTCGAAAGAATCATCAGCATCATTCACACCTCCGTTTTCAGCTTTCTCCGAATCAGAGAAAGCCAGGATCAGCATTTTTTCAAGTTTCCCTGTGTCAGCCATCACCTTTCAGTTTTATTGTGAAGTATCTCCATCACTTTTTCAACACATGCTGCAACTATTTCTTCCTTGTTGTTACCAGTAGAATCATTGCTGCCCCCACCAGACGGTCCTGCACCTGGCGCAGACTGACCGGAATGTGGATTAGTAACAGACACCTTGATATGGAGTTCTCTTATTTCGATTGGCATAATAATAGTAGATAAACCCTTCAATTATTGTTAAAAGGAATTATTTGCACGGTATACAATTGCAATCTGGCCCCTGATTTACTGTACGGTAAAATAGCGGTAAGTAATTTCCATGGTTTCAATCACAATTGCATTTTCAGTCGAGACCAGATCGCTTACCAGCCATTTTTTGGGAATTGCATGTGCCACTTTCCATGTTCGCAAGGGTTCTCCTTTTTCGTTCATCAGGATAACATTGATGTCGGTGGGTTCAAATTCCCGGTCACGAAAAGCTTTGTTAAACCAATTAATGACTTTCGAATCGACTACCATCCCGCGCTTCAGGACCATATCAGCATATTTGGTGCGCACAGGTAATTTGTGCTCGAAACGATTTTCGCCTCCTTCTTTGAAGTTTTCGTAATCGTATTCTACCGATAAGCCTGACACTGACTGAAACCTGACATCGTTGCTATCACTGCTGATCCCAAATTCCACTTTATAGTAGAAACCCCATGGCGGATAATATGTTGTAGCACCTGCCATGACTTACCGAACGAGGCTTAATCCTTCGTGTGCGATTTCCAGCGTTTCGATAGCGACTTCGTTAGCATCTGATTTCAAATCGGGTGCAGTGATCTTAACCGGAAAACAGTTAACAGCCTTCCATACTGCAACAGGTTCATGTTTTTCGTTCATCAACCTTACGACTACATCGCGGCGGGCACCAACCCTGTCATTTGAAATCTGATCGATCCAGTTGTTGTAGTCGAAGTCACCTTCAAACTTACCTCGTTTAAGGGTAATGTTGCTGAATTTACGCATACCAGGCATCTTGATTTTACTGAAATCCTTGCTGTCGCTGTGCCTGTATTCAATCACTTCCACCTGCTGATCCATACCCGTGACTTCGGTAAAACTGATTTTAACACCGCCCCAGTCGACCTGGTAATGATATCGTGGTAAAGGATATTGTTGTGCCATAATTTTTTATTTTTTAATGATATGAAAATTAAAAAGTTTGTTAAGAACTTCTGATCAGGATTCGGCCATCTTGTGAGAGAACCGAAGGATGATAAATTCTGCCGGACGCACTGCTGCCATTCCAATCTCAATGATCATGCGACCTTCGAGAATATCAAGTGCGGTCATGGTTTTACCCAGTCCCACAGCTACGTAAAATGCATGTTCAGGTTTTATGCCTTGAAGCGCTCCCTGACGCCAGAGCGTGGAAAGAAAGTTCTCGATCATAGCTTGCACTTTTACCCACGTGTTGGCATCGTTGGGTTCGAATACAAAACCTTCCGTTGCTTTTTTTGTGCTTTCTTCAACCATGTTAAAGAATCGGCGGACGTTTATATATCGCCATTCATTGTCATTGCCGGCTAAAGTTCGCGCTCCCCAAACGAGGGTCCCTTTCCCGGTAAATGACCTTATTACATTGACCGATAAACCTGCATTTACATCCACATTTAAGGCAGCTTGTTCATTACTTGTAATATTAACTGCAGGGGCATTTACAGATGCAAGACTGATATTTGCAGGTGCTTTCCATACTCCTCTTGAGTTATCTACAGCTGCATATATACCGGCAATGGCACCAGATGGAGGACATAAAACTCCCTCTGCTTTGATATAATTTATAATGTTACCGTAGATCGAACTTGAATTTTGTAATTGCAGATCAAGATTCGTCACCCTTAATTCAACGGCGGCCTTAAAGGTTGCAATAGAATTATATACCCTGTCAAATAATGCGTTAAAACGAGAGCGAATATTCTTTACTGCATCAGCCTCTTCAGTACCAGCATTTAGAACACCATAGATGGTTAGATCTACTGCTACACCGGCAAGTTGATAAGTGGGATAGCCTGCAGGAAAGGCGGCTGGGAATATCCCCAATGCTTTAGGAGCTGCGCCCGCCGGGAAACTGATGTCAAGCAATTTCAACTCTCTCATAATCTCATCAAAATTTGATGTCGTTGCCGGAACCGTACCTGCTTTGATACTATCGGAATGCAACTCACGTGTTGTCATGCCATCAATCGTATTACTGACATCCTGATCAACTAATGTGCTGTTCATCGTTATCATCTTATCAAGCATGCTCCATATCCAGCTGGCTTTAAGTTTTATTTCGTCTTTATTGTTAGTCAACGGAATTAAATTATAACCATCTTTCATGGAAACATCCAAATAGGGTGCTGCATTAAAAGGAGCTGTGGCAAAGTTGGGTTTGTTGACGGCAGGATTAACCCTCGCCGTTAAATCTGCCACAGAATTATCAAGTTGAGAAACAAAGGGATTATCTGTAATTACATTCTTGAATGTTGTAGCTCCACCCTTGTTTAAAGTGATTTTAGAGTAGGAAACATCCATTGCCAAACTGGTTTTAACCCATGGATAATAAACTGCTCCATACTTAAGATTATTCGTGCCAATATTATTCCTGAAAATATCAATCACGTCAGCACTGTCGTAGGTCCTTGATGAATTGCCATTTAGTATATCAAGAATGGCAAACCGATCCTGCATATCACCGCATACTTTTAAGGCAGTTTGCTGTATATCCTTAAATTCGGACGCACTTAACAATACCGCGTCAGGGATTACGATTAGGGTAGGCTCATCGTATTTGTATAAAATCTCAAAGCATTTTTCAACACCTGCTGAAATAAAATCGCTTTTCGCGGCAAATGGAGCAGCTGATTTATAAGCCCCAACAGAAATAACATAGCAGTCACCCCCGCCGTTGTTAAAAAATAACTGCATGGAATTAAACAGATAGTAGGATGGCGTATACGAAATACTCAGCACCGAATTATTACTATCCAGATTCACACTAACAAGCTGATTCGAATACCCATCACCAAAATATTTTACAAATTCCAGTAATGAGGAAATACGAGTCGGCTTATTTGTTAAATCTGTCCCGTTTCTCATGGCTATTTTTGTATAGCCAATAAATGCTGGTATTGCAGTTTCCACCTGCGCTACAGATGGCGGAAGTTTTGGAATTTCTTCCACATAAACCCCGGGAGTTTTGTACGATGTTGCCATATTGATTTATTTTAAAAGTGAAAAAAAGATTACTCATTCAAATATTTCCGTATAAACTTTTACAATTCTTTTTGTCGGGTCATTACCCTCATATTGAACCTTAATGGTCAATTCTCCAGGTTTCTTCTTTACACCGGCATTTCCATTACTAGTTAAAGGCAAGGGTGTACTGCTTTCCGAAATCGGAGCACCGCTATTCTTATTTAGGTATTTCCATACAGCCAACCTGTTTTTAAACCGAACCTGAAAAACAGGACAGACATCTTTTGCAAATCCTGCTGTTGTGCAACTAAAGTCAGCATCTAGCGGATTAGAAACTGCAATATTCACAATACCGAATACACTATCAGGAATTTCTGTTGAAAGTAAAATTCCTTTACCTGGATTTCCGGATAAACCAACGGGAGGTACAATTACAGGAGAATCGTTTTGATGAACAAGAACAGGCATATTTGCCGCAATATTGTTCAACTTTACCTTGGTTGCACCCGGCTGACTACTTGTCAGTTGGTATAAAGAACCGCCAGTGATATTAAGGAATTCAACATTATCCGTAGTTGCCGCAGCAGGAATTTCTCTGGAAAGGAATAATGACCTGGCAGGATTAACCCCACGCGAAACACCTGTCAGATTTGAAAATACAGGAACATTCTCCTTATACCTATATATTTTATCTTCTGATTTATAATATATTTCATAGATTTTACGATTTAAAAATGTCAGCGAAGTATATTTGTAGAAATCAGCATCAGTAATGGTTATAACAAACGAGAAAATTTCGTTATCCGGAATTAAAATTGACTGAGGAACCGCAACTACAAATCCTGGAGCTGTATTATTAAAAATTGCTCTAAATGCCTTAAGTTTATCAGCAGTAGAGGGTGTTGGTTTTACAGACATAAAAGAACGTGAATCATAAGCGAGCAACAATTGATTTTTTCGGCTATCGGGCAAGGAATCGAACGGAGCAGATCCATCATCCAGCCAATAGTGATGGAGCATTCGGACCTCAAAGAGTCGCTTATATCCGTTTACGATTCTTTCACCCATATCAAGGATTATTTTTATGACGAAATTCGGTTACCATTTCAGTAATAAGGCCACTTTCATTGTAAACTGCCCTGAATTTCAGGTCGAGCATACGCATCATGTAGATCACAAACGGATATTGCTTGCCCCCTAATGTTCCCCATAAGTGATTAACCTCCTCCATAGAAGGAGAGTATAGATCGAATATCAGTTTAAATGAATCGAGCCTGTCAAGTGCATTTGGAGGTGCATTTGTACTGATAGACGCTGGAGAAACATCATCCTGGGTAAATACATTCTTAGACTGGAAAAACCGTATGGCACGCGAAAGCATTAACAAGGCATTGTTATAACCAGCGTCGGTAGCAGTAATAAGGATTTGGAAATTCAGAAAAACAGGAGGATTTTCGTAGGTGGCCCGAAGTGTAATATCGTTTCTAACTATATGAGGCAAGTTTTTTAGCGTCTTTTCTTCTTTAATATTCACAACCGAAAAAATGAGCTTACCTCTTGCTATTCCGCCACTTCCACCGGCTGATGTAATCCCTTCAGCAAGATTACCAAGCTGAACAACATCACCCGATGATGGAACACCGTAAACATCTTCGAGATGTTTTTTTAGTTCATTAATAACAATAGTTAAACCATGTGATATCATCGCCTAATTATTATAAAATTAATTCAAGTCTAATTCATGACCTATCTGGCTAAATTTCTAAAATAGAAATTCAAATAAAAGCAAGGGAAATTTTAAAAAAAAATAAGTCTATGAAAAGAATATCTATTAACGGGAACTAATTTTAAAAGTTTCAGTTTTTATTCAATAAATGTGAATTAAAAAAAATAATTTAAACTTGAATCAGTAATTTCACTAATATCGGTCGATTCGCGAATGTTGAATTTTATTATACCATTAATTATCAGACATATTACTATATATTAAAGATCGTTTAAGGAAATAATTTTGTGGAATAAGATTTCTACTTACAAACGAGATTAATTTTAATATTGTGATATTGCACTTCCGAAAAATACTTTTTTCCAGATATAACCATTTTTATAGCTTTTTCCAGCTCGTGTTTTCCCGAGGTTTTTAAAACAAAACCCATTACCCCGGCACTTTTCAAATCATTATAATCTTCCTCCGGACATTGCAATGTTAGAACTAATATCTTTAGATTAGATCTGATTGCAATCGCCTTAATGGTTGCTTCCAACCCTCCCATCAGTGGCATTTCAATATCCATTATTACCAAATCAGGTAAATTAAACTCAAGCAAATCGAGAAACTCCTGTCCATTTCCAGCCTCTGCAATAACTTCTCCAATACCTTCTGTTTCAATAAGAAGTTTCAAACCTTCACGAAACATTTCATAATCGTCAACGATGACAATTTTAGCTTTGCTGTTCATTTTTTATGCAATCAAAATTATTCACTCAAAACCAATTGTTGTTTTTGTAATGCTGGTAATATGTATTTCATTGTCTTCACACCTTCAATATCAATTGCGATATCTACTGAAGCAACGCATAAGTGATTATCGGCAATCCTATATACATATGCTTGTTTACATGGAATATCTATTAAACTTCTTCTGTCACTTAATTCAACGGGAAGTTTACCAGCATTCAGATCTGCATAATTTGGAATACCCAAACCTAATACCATTTTTGCCTTTTTATTTGGTACTTTCTTGCCAATTTGTAAGTCAGAAAGCAACAAAACATTCGGGATAATAAGATAAATTTTCATTTTACAATCTTTTTAAAATGACTGCGCTCTAAACAAATATACAACGCTAACTTTATTCTCTACAAAAGAAAAAATAATTAGCATCAACCTCGTTAGTGTAAAGTCTCAAAAAAATAGTGTAAACCCTAATAATAATTATCAGGATAAAAAGCAACATGTCCTGCCATTCCCGGAATAGTACAATTGATCTCTGCTTTTACATGGATCAAACCACCACTATACCTTCTCTATACCAAAGCTGTACTTTGAGATAGGTTTATATAATATTCCAGTAAAGTTTCTGTAATCTATATTACAGAAACCTTACTGGAACCTTACAGATACATTACAGATAGTATAGACTTGGTATAGACAAAGTATAGTGTAAATCCCTGGAAAGGGAGGAAAAATAATAAATGTTGAGGCATTTTATTCCATTCTTCAGGTAATCTTTTTATCTGAGGAAAGGCGACCGTAATAGTTTGGTTACCTATCCAAATTGATTCATTTAGAGGCTCTAAAATTTTACCAGCTTATTTTTTATCGCAAACAGGACCAAATTGATTGTATTTTTAGTATTCGTCTTTTGTAAAAGTTTCGACCGGTGGGCCTCGATTGTTTTTATGCTTCTGAATAGTTTTCCGGCAATTTCGGTTGCAGTCAGCCCCAGGCACAGGTATTGCAATATTTCAAGTTCCCGATCGGTAAAATCCTTGTCTATGCCCGATAAATTGGTCACGGCTGATGACTGCTTCCCAAAATCCACAATTATCGAGCGCAATAGCTCATTCGAAAAGTAACTCTCGCCCCCGATCACTGTTTTTATTGCTTTTTCGAGCTCCTTTTTACCAGAGGTTTTTAACACAAAGCCCAGCACCCCGGCATTGATCATAGCAGTATAATTGTCCTTGTTGCCAAGCATTGTAAGTACAAGGATTTTTAATCCTGGTTTCATTATCAATGCCTTGATGGTTGCCTCCAAACCACCCATTACTGGCATTTCGATATCCATCAGCACTAAATCCGGATTGTTATTCTCAAGCAGACGGAGAAAATCCTGTCCGTTATCTGCTTCTGCTATCACCTTGCCCATCCCTTCTGTTTCGATGAGGAGCTTAATCCCTTCACGAAACATTAAATGATCGTCAACGATGATTATTTTAGAATTACTATACATATTTTGGGTGTGATTGGATTTCGGATTCCAACAAATTGACAGGATCGATAACCGGTAATTTGATATAAACTTTCAACCCTTTCCCTGTTCCGGTTTCCATCTTCATGGATCCCTTTATTACTTTGATTCGTTGCTGAATATGCATCAGACCTAATCCTTTGCTTGTCTTTTCAATATTAGCCAGATCAAAACCGACACCGTTATCACTATAGTTAAGGGAAATAAGCTTTTTTTCTACCTCAAAATGGAATACAATTCCGACATGTGTAGCTTTTGCATACTTTATGGTATTGTTGATTAACTCAGTCGTAATCCGATAAAGCGTAGTTTCGAGAAAATAACTGAATCTGTCGCTGGTATTGTAAGTAAAATCGATATTTAATTTCTGAGTATAGTTGATGCTTTGGGTAAAGTTAAGCACTGTTTCGACAAATCCCGAATTATTCAGAATCAGCGAACTTAATCCAAGCGCCACTTCGCGTGTAGTTTGAATCGCTTTTTCGATGCAATTATTCCCTTTCTCGGTTATTATTTTAACTTTACTTGCATCATTGGTTTCGGCAAGCCATTGGAAATAAAGCTTTATAGTCGACAATAAGGGGCCTAATCCATCATGCAATTCACGCGAGAAACGGTTGCGTTCACGTTCTTCCACTTCTATAGTAACGTTTAGCAATTCGTTCGCAGCTTTAATTTTTTCAGTGATATCACGGTTTGAAGCTCGTATTCCAAGGTATTTCCCATTTGAGTATATTCTCCTGTAAACACAACAAATCCAACGTATATTGCCTGACTTAGTTATTATTCTGAAATTCAGATCTGGATTTATTCCTTCTGATATATTCAACCGTCCTTCTTTTTTATGATTCTCCCAAATCACTAAATCAGCGGTGAAAATAATCTGATCAAGTAGATTTGGATTATTGATGAACTCGTCGACAGAATAACCGGTTATCCTTTCACACGAGGGAGAAACATAGTTATAGCCGCCCTGATCATTAATCCAATATTCCCAATCGTAAGTAAAATCTGCAACAGTACGATACTTTTCTTCTGTTCTCCTTAAGGCAGTATTTGATTTTAATAATTCGGCCGTGCGCTCTTTTACGCGATCTTCGAGTAATTCGTTGAGCTGGGTTAAAGCTTCATCGGTTTTTTTACGCTCGGTGATGTTAAGAACGACCCCTGTAATAATTAATGGTTTTCCGTTTATGTCTCTTTTTACAATTGAACCAATATCATAATACCATATGTATTCACCCGAACTGGCTAATATCCTGTATTCCACTTCATATTTATCTGCTTTCCCATCAAAATGATCCTGCATCGCTTGCATTGTCTTTTCAAAATCATCAGGATGAAGTAAAGACGTAAAATCACTGTAATGTTTAAATCCTGCAGGATCATATCCAAGCATTTCAGCTTTCCTTTTCTCAAAAGTAACCTTACCTGTTGAGATTTCCATTTCCCACCATGCCATATTGGCAACCTTCATCGCAAGCTCAAGCCTTGAACTATTCTCCTTAATTAATTCTTCATCCTGTTTGCGTGCTGTTACATCAACCATGCTAACAAGACAGTGCTCTTCATTTTCGATAAAGATTCCACTCAGATACACATAGGCAGGCAATTTGTCTTTAACCAATATGATTATCTCGCATGATTCTTTCACATTGTTGTTAAATACCTTAAAGAGAAAGGAATTGAAAATTGGCTTAGTGTCATCCGAAACAAAAAATGCGAACCTGCTTTTTTTTAGGGTTGAAACTTGCTTACCCAGCATTTGCGCCCCACAGATGTTGATGGCTATAATCTCACCAATATCCGAAAGGGTAATAAATCCCAATGGTGCAAAGTCGTATAATTCAGCATACTTTTGCAATGCTACTTTTGCAGCCTGTTCTTTAGCCAAATTGATTTCGTCGTTCTGCAATTCCAATTCAATCTGGTGTACAGCAAGCTCATGAATAAGTTTCAAGATTTCAGGATCAGATTGATCTGCATATTCATTTGACTGCTCGTTTTTAAGTACCTTTTCTGCCTTTTGACGAAGGATGGATAAATCGGTGATGATTTTTTTTTGTTTTTCCATAATAAATTGCCTAAACCTTATAAATAAAGGCAACAAGCGAAGTTAAGCGTTTAATTTCAATTTCCTGAAATTTTGTAAATTATATTAATTGGATACATGTCCAAAATTATTTACTCCCCGAAAACAATCAATCAATTTTGATGTTAAGTAACTATTTTAGGTTTGTAAAGTACAAAATAAATGAATGGCCTTTAACTGATAATTATAAAAGTTTGTTGCTTTGAACCCATCGTAAGATTATTATTTGTAATTTTATGACTCATTAAGAATTGAATATTAAGAACCCTATTGATTATGAAGAAGAAGAAAAATACAGTGCTGTATCTCAGCATTTTGGGTGTTGTAGTGATTATTCTGCTCATCGTTGGAAAAAAGGTGGGGTGGTTTGGCAAAGATATGGCATTGAAAGTTGCGACAGAAAAAGTTATGAAGAAGGATATCACCGAAATTATTACTGCAAATGGAAAAATTGAGCCTCAAATGGAGGTGAAAATTAGTCCGGAAGTACCAGGTGAAATAATTGAACTTCCGGTAAAGGAGGGAGATGAAGTGAAATTAGGAGACCTGCTCGTTGTAATACGTCCCGATATCTATATTTCGAATCGAAATCGCCTTGAGGCTTCTGTTAATAGTCAGAAAGCCCGGTTGGCACAAGCCGAAGCACAATTAGTTGAAAAGGACCTCAACTACAAGCGGTCGAAACAGCTTTTTGAAAAAAATACAATCGCAAAATCAGATTTCGAAACAATCGAAGCTGCGTGGAAAGTTGCAGAATCGGAGGTCAAGGCAGCGCAGTTTGAAGTTAAAAGTGCGGAATCGAGCCTTTCCGAATCGCAGGAAAACCTTACAAAAACAAAGATTTACTCCCCTATTTCAGGAACAGTTTCCAAATTGAATGTTAAACAAGGAGAAAAAGTAGTTGGAACCAACCAGTTTGCAGGTACAGAGTTAATGGTGATAGCCGACCTAAGCAAAATGGAGGTAAAAGTTGAAGTAAACGAAAATGACATCGTGAATGTCCACAAATCAGATACTGCCAATATTGAAATCGACGCTTATTTGAAGCGGAAGTTCATTGGTGAGGTAACCGAAATCGCCAGTTCTGCCAATGTTTCAGGAACTTCAACAGATCAGGTAACCAATTTCAATGTTAAAATCTTCTTGTTACAAGACTCTTATAAAGATCTGTTAGCAAGCAATCCCCACCGCTACCCATTTCTTCCGGGTATGTCAGCAACCGTTGAAATCCGAACAGAAACGCGCCGTGGTGTAATAACTGTTCCAATTCAGGCTGTCACGACAAGGTCAAACACCGGAGTTGCCAAAAAAGACGTTAGTCAAGTCGAAACAGAATCAGACGGAACCGACACCAACAAAGACAAAGTAGCCCAAAAAGATCCTGAGCTATTTGAGGTCGTTTTTGTCAATCGGAAAGGACTTGCAAGACAGGTAAAGGTAAAAACCGGGATACAGGATAATACAAACATTCAAATTATCGAAGGTCTTAACCCTGATGATGAAATTATTGTGGCACCTTACGGTCTGATATCAAAGACACTCAAAGATTCAACTACGATTGAAGTAGTAAAGATTGACGATTTATACAAAGTTAAAAAATAGTGAATCAGCACTTAGTTCACATTGCCCTATTAGTTGACGATTACGATAAGGCCATCGCCTTTTATACTCAAAAGCTTAACTTCAAAGTTGTTGAAGACACGGTGTTAAGTGAATCAAAGCGTTGGGTAATAATAGCGCCGCCCGATTCTGAAGGTTGCAATCTGTTACTCGCAAAGGCAACCAACGAAGAACAAATCAGCAGAATCGGAAACCAAGCAGGTGACCGGGTCTTTTTGTTTTTGCAAACCAATGATTTCAAGCGGGATTTCGAAAATCTTAGGTTAAAAGATGTTTCAATTATCCGCGAACCAAGCATTGAAAATTACGGAACTGTGGCAGTATTTGCAGATCTTTACGGCAATCTTTGGGATTTGATCGAACAGACGAATCAAAGAGAAACAGATTCTCCCATTTTATAATTGCGAATATTGGATATCTTCGTGGTTCAATTTTTCAAGATTGGGAAATGCTAAATAAAGCTGTTGGCTGGATCAGATGGATTTTAATCAGGATATTGATGGTCCCTGTTTATTTTTACAAATATGCCATCTCACCAATGACACCGGCATCGTGTCGACATATCCCAAGTTGTTCTGAATATGCAATTGATGCCTTAAAAACGCATGGACCAATTAAAGGTATTTATTTGGCAACCAAGCGAATATTAAAATGCAATCCTTGGGGAACACATGGTTATGATCCTGTGCCTCCAAAAAAATTAAAGACAAACAAAAAATGAAAAGATCTATATTTTTGTCACTTTTAGTCGGAATAATACTGATAGGATGTTTTTCTGGAGCTCCAAAATCAAAAGATAAAATAATATTTGTCAGCATCTTACCTTTGAAATATTTTGCAGATAAAATTGTTGGCGGTTCATACAAAGTTGAAGTTACACTTCCTCCTGGGGCTGGTGAGGAAACCTATTCACCTACGCCTAAACAGATGATGATGTTGGGTCAAGCAAGTGCGTATTTTTCGATCGGTTACCTTGGTTTTGAACAATCCTTGCTTGAGAATTTTAAATCTACAAATCCTGATCTTCAAGTTTTCGTGACATCCAAACGAATCGATTTAATTAAGGACGAAAATCAGAACAGTGACCCTATACATTTACAAGGAGTTGATCCACATATCTGGTCTTCTCCAAAAACTGCTCGCCTTATTGCGCTTAATATTTATGACGGAATGGTTCAAATCGATCCTTCGAGCAGTGATACTTACCGGAAAAATTTAGATATTTTATTAACGGAAATTTCAAGAGTTGACTCAACTGTGACTAAATTACTAACAAAAGCAACGTCTAAAAAATTCATTATTTTCCATCCCGCTTTGGGATATTTCGCTCGTGATTATGGTCTCGAACAATTGTCGATTGAATTCGAAGGTAAGGTGCCATCACCCAAACACCTGCAATCGCTTATTGAGACGGCAAAATCTGAAAATATAAAATGTGTTCTGATTCAGAAAGAGTTTGATCAGGAGAATGCAGTAATCATTGCTAAAGAGACTGGAAGTAAAATCGTCCAGATCGATCCGCTTGACTATAATTGGCCGGAACAAATGATCTCGATAGCAGAGAAATTATCAAACACACAACAGTAACATGCCACAAATGGACGCCTTAGTCGAAATACGGAATTTGTCAGCAGGTTACGGACAAAATATCGTCTTGAGAGATGTGAATCTATCCATTCAACAATTCGATTTTGTTGGAGTAATTGGACCAAACGGAGGGGGAAAAACTACTTTATTGAAAGCATTGCTTGGTTTATTACCGCCATTGTCGGGCGAAATCAACTTTTCAGAATCAATGACAGAAGGAAACTCACATCGCATCGGTTATCTCCCTCAAATCAATAACATAGATCGTAAATTTCCAGTAACCGTTTTTGATGTTGTAAGGTCAGGATTAATGTCGCGTCAGCGTCTCACGGGACGTTACAGTAGTGATGAGAATGACCGGGCAAATGACCTTATGGGAGAAATGGGGATTGCAGGAATCCATAATAAAGCAATCGGAGAGCTTTCCGGAGGCCAGATCCAGCGGGCACTTTTGTGTCGTGCTCTTGTAAACAATCCAAAATTATTGATCCTCGACGAACCCAACACCTATGTCGACAACCGGTTTGAACGTGAGTTGTATGAAAAGCTAAAGGTATTAAATGAAAAACTGGCTATTCTGCTCGTATCACACGACTTAGGAACCATCTCTACCTATGTCAAATCATATGCCTGCGTGAACGGATCGTTGCATTACCATTCAGGGAATAAGGTGACGCCAGAGCTTCTCAAATCGTACGAATGCCCTATTCAGATCATCTCTCATGGAGAGGTCCCTCATACAGTTCTTTATAATCACAAACCTTGATGGAAAACCTGATTGCATTATTCAACTTCGGATTTTTCCGGAATGCTTTTATCGCAGCATTTGCTGCAAGCATAACTTGTGGAATTATAGGAACTTACATTGTTTCTCGTCGTATCGTTTTTATAAGTGGTGGTATTACCCATGCTTCATTTGGAGGAATCGGAATGGGATATTATTTTGGGTTCGACCCAATACTTGGTGCAGTTGCTTTTGGAATTCTATCAGCCCTTGGAATTGAGTTTTTTACGAAAAGAGCCGATTTGCGCGAAGATTCAGCCATTGCAATGCTTTGGTCGCTTGGTATGGCACTGGGCGTTATCTTTATCTTTTTAACCCCAGGTTACGCTCCCAACCTGATGAGCTATTTATTCGGGAATATTCTTACTGTTTCGAAAGGCGATCTGATCTATCTTTTTATACTTGCTGTTTTTGTTATTGGATTCTTTTTGATTTTCTATCGTATGATTATCTTCGTCTCTTTTGACGAAGAGTTTGCACTCACCAACAATGCCCCGGTCCGGCTTTTCAATGCGCTGCTTATCAGCCTCGTTGCCCTAACTATAGTATTAAATATCAGAGTAGTGGGTATAATTCTCGTGATGTCGCTTCTCACCATTCCTCAAGCAATAGCTAATCTGTTCACCAAGCGTTTCGATATTATGATGATCTATTCGATTCTGTTTGGATTTTTGGGGTCGATAACCGGACTTACTTTTTCATATATCTACGACATTCCTTCGGGAGCAGCTATCATCTTTACGTTGGTTGTACTTTATGGATTAATCAAAACTACCTCGCTTCTTTTCGGGAAAGCCCATGTTAAACACAGGGAAAAAATAAATGGTTAAAGGATTACATTTTTCACCCCACCTTTTAGTGCCCCTATCTGCCGCGAACAAAATATTATTGCGTAATAGGTTCTTTCTTTTTTGTGAATGAATCAACGTCAAATAATAGGGTAAAACGGATTGTATTTGCAAGTGGATTATTCCTTTGAACAGGAATTACATAGGAAAAATCAATCGCTGCAATATTCATTTTTACCCCAACGCCTGCAGTAAAAAATTTCCTGTTGCCTTTATTCTGAGCTTCATTAAAATAACCTGCTCGTAATGCGAACTGCTTATTGTACCAGTACTCAGCACCAGTTGAAATTGTGAACTCCTGCAATTCTTCCTTAAAGCCTCCGGGAGCATCGGAAAATGATCCAAAAATGGAACTGATAACTGATTTATTCGAATTATTATCGGGTGTATAAACTACACTCCCGTCTGTACCATAGGTGGCTGTCGACGAAGGAGTAGGAACAAGAAGTTTATTGAAATCCATTGAAATAGAAAATGAATTAAAATCATCTATATCGCTTGCGAATGTAGTTCCCAATCGCATATTTGCAGGCAAAAACTCTTTATTAGAACCCTGATCGTATGAAATTTTTGATCCTATATTTGAGAAATTGATTCCAGCTGCAAGCGACTTTGATGTACCAGTTCCACCCCATTTGTTGATGTAATAGAACGACACATCAGTGGCAAAAGCATTGCCAGCAGTATAATCCACTCCAGTTCCAGTTCCTATACCTCCTGAAAGATCTGAACGAATATAGCGTAAAGCAACACCTCCAGAAAACCTATCTGATAGTTTTCTTGAGTAACTAAAATCGAATGCAAATTCACTTGGACTCACAGTTCCTATGTTTTGCTGATCCTGTCCTGTGAGGGTAATGTCACCCATTGAGAAATAACGAAGCGAGGACGCGATAACCTCGTTGTTATTAAGACGATAATAACCCGCCATATATGCAAGATTTATATCATTTACAAGTTGACGGAGCCATGGAGTATATGAAAGTGAGAATCCAAATTTTCCTTCGGTAAAAGCATATTTAGATGGGTTCAGATATTGCGAATTGGCATCTGGTGAAGTGGCAACTCCAACATCACCCATAGCTCCATGTCGCGAATCTGGCGTGATGGTCAAAAAAGGTACAGCGGTTGAGATCGGATTATAACGTACTTCCTGACCAGTAGGCAAGGTTTGACCCAAAGCTATCTGGCTAATTGAAAACAAAACGAATAAAGTAATAACCTTGAATTTTAGATTTAGGCTCATGATATATCTAGTTTAAATACAAATC
>Ga0209697_10001023_pt1 | contig 45166 bp, 35 predicted proteins | sample AliMusrvi5mmetaG_FD_184115 | JGI IMG/M metagenome (GOLD analysis project Ga0209697, IMG submission 184115) | Freshwater lake bacterial and archeal communities from Alinen Mustajarvi, Finland, to study Microbial Dark Matter (Phase II) - Alinen... | ecosystem: Environmental > Aquatic > Freshwater...
TTTCCTTCAGTTCCCTTTGTTTCCGACCGCCTGACGGCACCGGTCCTGTTTGCGATCATCCTGATCCTGGCCATTTCACTGGTCCACACGTTCAACAAGATTGTCGGGGCAACATTCCAGAATTTCATGACGGTTCTCAAAGTCATCTTCATCCTGGTGCTGATCGTGCTGGGATTTACCTATGGAACCTCGACACACATCGGGTTTCTGCCAACCAGGCATGCTTTCAGGGAAATGCTCAGCCCGGCCTTCGCGGTATCCATGTTTTTTGTGACCTATTCCTATTCGGGATGGAATGCGGCTGCCTACATTTCCGGGGAGATCAAAGATCAGCAGAAAAATATTCCCATCAGCCTGATTGCAGGAACCGGGGTTGTGATCCTCTTGTACCTGTTCCTGACAACGGTTTTCCTGTACACCTTACCCATTGCTGAACTGAGTGGCAAACTTGAGGTCGGATTTCTTTTTGCAAACAAGATCCTCGGTGTGAAGGCCGGGATCATCATGGGAACCATCATTTCCCTGCTGCTGATCTCTTCAGTCAGCTCCATGATTATTGTCGGACCGAGGGTTTATAATGCCATGGGGGAAGATTATCCGAGGCTGAAATGGCTCTCGAAGAAAAGAAACGATATCCCGGTCCTTGCAATCCTGTTTCAGAGCCTGCTTTCCATCATCTTCATTGTTACATCCACCTTTGAACAGGTCATCGTGATCATCGGGTTTACGTTAAACCTGTTCACATTCATGACGGTACTCGGGGTTTTTGTATTACGCAGGAGAAGACCGGAACTGAAAACTCCCTTCAGGGCCTTTGGTTATCCTTACATGCCGGTACTTTTTCTTGTACTGAATCTCTGGATCCTTGTTTATGGATTCATCTCAAGGCCGCATGAATCGCTTGCGGGGATAGGAGTGACGTTGTTGGGACTGGTGATTTATTTTGTTGCGGGGAAGAAGAACCAGCCATCTTCGGTAATTTGAGATGGTCTTTTTTACTGATTTTTTTTATTACACGAAGTTTCACGAAGGTTTCACGAAGGTCCGCGAAAGTTAGAGGACATATCTTTTAATCCTTGTCTTATTGTGGTTACATTAAAGTTGATCAACAATCCAATCTTTATTTTTGAAAACCGCATGTAGGTGAGAATTTGAGCCTCATGAACGGGACTAATTGATTCAATAGATTTTAATTCAACAACAACCCGATTCTCTACAAGAAGGTCAAGCCTGTAACCGCAATCGAGCTTTATTTCTTTATAAACAATCGGAATAGGTTTTTGTCTTTCAACCTTAAACCCTTTAACTGAGAGCTCGTAGATCATGCACTCTTCATATGCAGATTCCAGTAAGCCTGGACCTAGCGTTCTATGAACACTGATTGCACACCCAATTATCTCTTTTGAAAGTAAATCAAATTCCATAAGCCTCAATTATTTTAGTTATTTCTTCGTGGAATTTCGTGTAACGAACTAATCCCTAGAGGTTAAAACAAATTCCGGAAGCTTCAATTTTCTTCGTGGATCTTCGTGAAACCTTCGTGGAACTATTTAATCCCAAAATTTTCAAACAACAAAAAACAAAACAGATTCTATTACTAATTCAATTATTAAACAATTTTCCTGCTTAATCAGTTTCATTGAAAAAAGTCTTCGTGTAACTATTTAATCCCAAAATTTTCAAACAACAAAAAACAAAACAGATTCTATTACTAATTCAATTATTAAACAATTTTCCTGCTTAATCAGTTTCATTGAAAAAAGTAATACGATTTATTTGGTTTTTCTGGCTTGCTTGGAAGGTATAGTACTTGAGGATAATAGATACTCGTTTTTACCAGTAAAAGGAGGAAGGAGAAATACCTTTAGTCTGACATAGGACACAGATTTTACTTGACTTTCAGCGAATCCGGCAACACCAGCCGGATCGCCTGGTAATAATGCTTCGTATAATAGGGCGCTGAGAGGTTATCATAGCGAACGCCGAGGTGTGTTGCTGAATGGATAAAGACAATATTGCCATCCCGGGCCTCAGTTACAATCGCGACATGACCAATTCCTTTCCGGCGATGATTCGTATTCTTGAATAGAAGCAAGTCGCCTTTCCTGACATCCTGCAATTCGATGGGCTGACCTGTTGTATACATCCCTTTACTGCTGTGCGGCAATGTGATCCCGAAATTCTTATAAACCGTCGAAACAAATCCTGAACAATCAAATCCTTTTCTTGAGTGGCCACCATACCTGTAAGGAGATTTCAGGAATGTCGCAGAATAGGATACAATTGCATTTTCAAGGCTGTCAATAGAATGATTCAGGACCAGGGAGTCTCTTGAAGAAATGGTTTTGAGGGAAAGCGTATCGCCCCCCGCAAAAGCAAATGCGGGGACCAGGAATAAAAGAAAGAGGACAAGTTGTTTCAATATCAATTAAGCAAGTAATGCAGTTCTGTTTATCTAAACGGAAAAAGTGGTTTGTTATTTCAATCGGTTAATTTACCACAACAGGCACATTAATTCACAACAGATGGCCCGAAAAATGCGTACCTTTAACATGCTTTTGAGTTTGTTTTGATGCAACCCGGAAAGTCCGGTCAAATAAAAACAAAGGTCGTAAAAAAATTTAAACAGGATGTGCACCGGGAAGTCACGCCAGCCATACTCATTCTGACAATAACCATACCTTCTGCCATTTCTCCCCGTTTTCATATATAAAAAGTTAACTGTGTGGCCTGATTATTGCAAGTCAAACAAACTGACTTTCATCGTTCACATCTGCAAAAAATATTCAGCAATTTTGGATTAATATAAGTCCCAACATTTCCCCATGAGAATAAGATTATTTACTCCTGTCAGCATTATTTTCCTTGTCCTTATCCTCTCCCTTGCGGGTTGTAAAAAAGATTTTGATAAGATCAAAGCCCCTGTCTGGAAGCCTGACCTGGCCATTCCGCTGGTAATTGATAACATCACCTTTGAACAGGCGCTGAAAGAAACCGGAACAGAGAAAAATTTTTATATTGATGATGCGGGGGACATCTCCATGCTGTATTATTTTAATGATAATGCTTTTCGTATCGTTCCGTCAGACCTGATCACGCTCCCGTCATTTCCTTTTACCTATGACCACATTGTCACGGCTGCAGAACAGCAACAGGTCAGCACCCAGGATCTGACCCTTGCGCCGGTCACTTATACCATCAATCTTACCGAAAGTCTTCCGGGCATCCGGATTGATAAGCTCCTGGTAAAAGAAGGAAGTATGGTTGTGAGTATGGACAATACCTTCAACAATGGCGGGCATCTTGTACTGTCATTCCTCAATGCAACCAAAAACGGGGTTCCGTTCATTTATACCACCGGGCCATTTGCTTCAGGCAGTTATACCGAAACGATCGATCTGTCAAATGTCCTGTTTGATCTTACCACGTCACCAGGACTCGTGCAGGTCCAGGTCCAGGCTATGCTGAAACAATCCAGCCGGCCGGTGGCCAACGACAGGATCCATGCCGGGTTAAATCTAAGCATCAGGAAAATAGGACGGTTTGTCGGCTATCTCGGGCAGCACACGTTTACGCCTGATGAATCTTTTGTAAAACTTTCTGTTTTCCACAATGACTATGTGCTCGGTGATGTTCACTTTGAAGATCCCCAAGTATCGATCACTATGGTGAATTCGATCGGGATACCGCTCAGGGTGACAGTCACAGACCTGAAAGCAACCAATTCTACATCTGTGGTGGGAATGGATATTACTTCGTACCTGGGTTCGAATGCGGTTTTTTCTGTTCCTTCACCTGACATCAATGCAACCGTCCCTGCTACGACAACCATGAATTATACCAATGCCAATACCGGGAATATCATGGATCTGCTTTTCAACATCAAACCCGACCGGATCCATTACACTGTCAAAACTGAAATTAACCCATCAAAAGCCGGGATCAATTTCTTCTCCGATACAAGTTCCGTCTATGCAAACCTGATGGTGAAACTGCCGCTTTACGGGCACTTTGATCATCTTACGGCACAGGACACCTTCGCATTCTCATTGAACAAAGAGAAGGAAATTGAGAGTGTGAATTTCAAGACCTTCATCACGAATGGATTGCCACTGCAGGCCAGGATGCAGGTATACTTCGTGGATAAACTCTATCGTGTCATCGATTCGCTTGCCGGATACAATGCCATCTTTATCAAAGAAGCACCGGTCGATCCTGCGACTCACCTGCCGAAGCCCGGCATGTTCGGCGAAAAGGATACTTCATTCTTCTTCGATCGCGCGAGGATGGAAAGCATATCCAATGCAGAGTATATCCTTGTGAGGGCCGTGATGAATTCATTTGATGAAGGAAGTACGAATGTCAAGATCCGGTCAACACAGGCGCTTAAACTGAATTTCGCAGCCGAGGTTAAACTGATTAAAAATTTGGGATCGGGAAAGTAATGATTTGAAAAAACAAATTGACTTTTTTATTTGATACGAATAATTAACCACAAAGAACACCATGGTTTTCACAGAGAACACAAAGTCATCAAATAGAGACACCAGGTTAATCTTTGTGAACATTGTGGCGTCTTTGTGCTCTTTGTGGTTAGCTTGGGTTAATGAGAAAATGAAAGATCAGGTTGAGACTTCAACTCTAGGACAATTTACATGGTTTTAAGATTTATGTCATATATGAGAATGTCGGATAGGATCTTTCCGGTTATAACTCTGCTAATAATTATGTCACCTGTGTTGCTGTTTGCCCAGCATGACTTGACGCTGTATAACATGGGACAGGTTCCGCAGCGGATCTACCTGAATCCCGCTTTTATTCCGGAACAGCAGGCTTATGTGGGACTGCCATTCCTGTCGGGCATCCACGGCTCGATCGCATACCCGTTTACATACAACAACGTACTGACACGCGGAGCGGATGATTCGCTCAATTTCGAGGCACAGAACTTCCTGGATAAAGTCTCGAAAAGCAGTCATGTGCTTTTTCTAACCGGCTTTGATATTCTCTCGGTAGGATCGAAGATAGCAAAAGGCAGGTTCTACATCAATTTCGGGATCCGAGAGCGTATCAATGAGAATCTTTATCTCCCGGAGAATCTTTTTTACCTGCTCTGGTACGGCAACACTGCATCACAGATCTGGGGAAAGTCGGTTAATATTGCCCCGTCGATGAATGCCACCGTTTATGATGAATGGAGCTTCACATTTGCCGGGCATGCTGTCAAAAACAAGCTGACCTACGGGGCTACGGTGAAATATCTGTCAGGCAGGATGAATGTAACCACAAAGAAGTCGGAATTTGATTTTTATACCAATCCCAATACCTACGATCTGCAGATGAAGTCAGACCTGGATGTGCAGACCTCGGGGATCAATGATATCAGTAGTTACATGGACCAGGGGACATCTTCGCTGATCTTCCCGGCTAACAGCGGATTTGCTATGGACCTTGGAGTGAATTACCAGATCAATGACCACTTCAGTGTCAATGCCAGTGTCCTGGATCTTGGATTCATCAACTGGCATTCACGGACGCTGGAGTTTGTAAGTCATGAGCCGGGCAAAGAGTTTACATACAACGGCATGTCACTGCATGATTTTGCGGGGTTGTTCACGGATTTCAGCAAGTACGGGACAAAGATACTTGACAGCCTGAAGAAGCTGGTTCATATTGATTCTGTTTATGGAAATAATTACAGATCAAACCTGCCAGCACAATTTAACATCGGGGGAACCTGGTCTCCCAATGAAAAGAATCACATCAACCTGCTGCTGAACGGGATTTCGTGGGATCATCATTTTTACCCGGCGCTTTCGGTTTCGTACTTTTACAACTGGACGCGGCATGTCGGACTTACTGTCTCTTATAATATGTTCAACCGTCAGTTCACGAATGTCGGGGCAGGGATCAGTCTTTCCACGGGACCACTGCAGTTTTACGTTGTCTCCGACAATGTCCCGGGGCTTATTGCATACAGGACCAGTAACAATACATCCGTTCAATTCGGTATCAACATCCTGGTCCATGGCAGGCAAACGAAAGCTCCGCCGCCGGAGGCTGAACCAACCCTTCAGCCGGCAACTGAAGAACCGAAAACCCAGTAAGGATTATTGTATAGGCTTTTTTTACCGCTGAGGCGCATAGACGCTAAGCAGTTTTAGTTGATCTAACTCTTTGCGTCTTTGCGTCTTTGCGGTAATATTATTATACGAAAAAATCCTACTTTTGCACTCCTAATCACCTCTCCGCAGAACTATGATGCAATCACAAAATAAAGTCTGGAACAGGAACTTCATCTACCTTACTCTTTCCAACTTTTTGATGTGCTGCGCCTATTATTCATTGATCGCCACCCTTCCCGTTTACCTCTCCACGGAGATGCATGCCATTAAAAGCCTGGTCGGGATCACGCTTGCTGCTTACATCGTGGCTTCGATCATGGTCAGGCCTTTCGCTGGTTTTGCACTCGATAAACTTGGAAGGAAAACCATATTCCTGGCAGCACTTCTCATGTATGGAATCCTGTTTAACGGTTACATCATTGCATATACCATCCTGGCTGTTATGGTCATCAGGTTTTTCCACGGGCTGACCTGGGGCATCACGACGACGGCCAATTCGACGATTGCCATCGATATTATTCCACCAAAAAAACGCGGACAAGGGATCGGTTATTTTGGTCTGTCAACCACATTGGGCATGGCCATCGGACCGGTCATCGGCTCTTATGTTTTCCAGTGGGGCGGGTATTACGCCCTGTTCATGGGCGGATCGGTAATGGGCATCGTAAGTACAATTCTTGCAGGATTGATCATATATCCAAAACTTGCCCATGCAATCGATAACCAGGTGTTTCAATGGAAGAACTTGTTTGAGCGCACCACGATCATTCCTGCCCTGAACCTGATCTTTATCCAGATCACGTATGGAGGATTGCTCTCTTTCATTGCCCTGTACGGGCATGAGATCGGCATTGTTCATGCCTCGGGGTTTTTCCTGGTTTATGCGGTTGGCATTGGCTTTTCACGTTTCTCGTCAGGTAAGATCCTCGACCGCAACGGCCCGAAGTATGTGATCATGGGAAGCCTCCTCTTGCTGATCATCGGGTTTCCATTGCTGGCCCTGGTAAGAACACCACTGGGTTTTTACAGTTCAGCAATCATTCTCGGCATCGGGAATGGTGTGGTCTTTCCCACATTTCAAACGATGGTCAATAATATTGCACCTGCAAACCGACGCGGGGCAGCCAATTCAACACTTTTTGCAGGAGTTGATGCGGGCATGGGATCAGGGATGGTGATCGTGGGATTCATTGCACAGCAGTATTCGATCTCGACGGCATTCATCGTCTGTTCGGGGATCTGCGTGGTAGGTCTGATCGGGTTCCTGGCGGTAACGCTGAAGCATTACAACAGTCACGTGAAGCGTTTAAAACTTCTCGCTTAACCCGATCCAGCGGTCTGTCTTGACTTCAATTTCCTTCAGGATCGCCCCGAATTCTTCCGACATCAGGATCAGTTTTTCGGGAGCAAGTGTTCCCGAATGAAGTGCTGCTTCAACTTCTGCGCGTCGTAATTCAAGCGATGCAATTTCCTTTTCCAATTCTTCCAGTTCGCGTTGTTCCCTGAAGGAAAGTTTGGGAGCAAGAGCCTGTTTTGGTTTTTCTTTTTTGGGTTGCATCGCCCTTACCTTTGAGCTTTCTTCCTTTACTTTCCGGTCGTGGTAGTCTTTGTAGATCGTATAATTCCCCGGGAAGTCCCGGATGACGCCATCACCTTCAAAAACAAACAGGTGATCCACGATCTTATCGAGGAAGTAGCGGTCGTGCGTAACAACCAGGACGCACCCGTTAAATGAGGCAAGGTATTCCTCAAGGACATTCAGCGTCAGGATGTCGAGATCGTTGGTCGGTTCATCAAGGATCAGGAAGTTGGGGCTTTTCATCAGCACTGTGACAAGGTACAGCCGGCGTCTTTCTCCACCGCTGAGCTTGTAAACCGGCTGGTGATGGGAAGTATATGGGAACATGAAATAGTTCAGGAATGCAGCGGCCGATATGGTATCACCATTTCCCAGCTTGACTACCTCCGCGATTTCCCTAACCACATCGATCACCTTGGTATCATTGTCAAAGCTGATCCCTTCCTGCTTATAATAGCCAAAGCTGATGGTTTCGCCGGTTTGTATTGAACCTTTCTGCGGCTTCAGCTTGCCGGTAACAATATCCAGGAATGTGGATTTACCGGATCCGTTATTCCCGATGATCCCGATCTTCTCAAAACGTTTGAATGTGTAGGTAAATCCCTTTAGTATTTTCAGGTCGTCCCAGCTGAAAGAAACATCGTTTAATTCAAGGATCTTCTTTCCCATTCGTGTTCCGGCAATATTTATGCTGAAACGGTTTTCATAAACTGTGTTCTCCGCCTTCTCTTTGATCTCATAGAAACTGTCGATCCGTGCCTTTGACTTGGTTGTCCTGGCTTTCGGCATCCTGCTCATCCAGTCCTGTTCCTTCCGCAGGAGGTTCCGGGCTTTCTCGGTTTCCTTGTTCTGGTTGCCGATGCGCTCAGCCTGTTTCTCCAGGAAATAGGAGTAATTGCCTTTATACTTGTAAACCGCTGCATTTTCCATCTCGAGAATCTCATCGCAAACCCGGTCGAGAAAATAGCGGTCGTGGGTAACCATGAAGATGGTGAGGTTTCGTTGAGAGATGTATTCTTCCAGCCACTCGATCATTTCAACATCGAGGTGGTTCGTGGGCTCATCGAGGATAAGAAAATCCGGCTCAGTGATCAGGATCTTCGCCAGGGCAACGCGCTTGCGCTGTCCGCCCGAAAGCTGTGCAACCGGCTGGTCAAGATCAGTAAGTTTAAGCTGTGTGAGGATCTGCTTGATGCGCGTCTCATATTCCCAGCCCTGGATGGCATCCATCTGTTCCATGGCATGCTGGATCTCTTTTTTGTCCTGTCCCTGGATCACCCGTTCGTAATTCAGGATGGTCTTCTGGATCTCGTTGGAGGCATTGTACACCTCCTCAAAGACCGTGTTGGCTGCGCTCAGTTCCGGCTCCTGGCGGAGGTACTGCATCGAGGCCTGGTTGAACAAGGTCACGGTTCCTTCATCCGAAGGTTCGTTCCCTGCAATGATGTTGAGCAGGCTCGTCTTCCCCGCACCGTTCCTGGCGATCAGCGCAATTTTCTGGTTCTGGTTTATGATGAAGGAGATATTCTCGAACAGAATTTTCTCACCGTAACTGCGTGCCAGGTTTTCAACTTGTAGTAATGTGGCCATTGAAAAATATGAAGAACAAAGGTAGTCAAATGACCAATTTTTTTTTAATCTTTGTAAGAACTAAATAATCCGTGTATCCCGGATCTTCAATTATACATGGTAATTATTGTTTCACATAAATAAATCATCATGAACGTAAAATCCTCCGTGAAAATTATCGGAACTGTTATTATTTGTAGCCTGATCTCAGCAGCACCGCTGTTCTCCCAGGGATTATCCGGGAAATTCAAGATGGGAAACAACAAAAAGATGACTTTTCACCCGGTGGAAACAATATACCTGCCGGATACTGTAATCTCTTACAATACCTCATATCCCAGCAAGAAAGAGATCTATTTGTACGACCAGGAAACCATTAAAACAGATCGTGTGCAGACCATGGTTGCCGGAATCTGGACCAATTTCACCCTTACAACAAACACACTTAATCCTAATCTGAATATCCTTCATTCTCTCTTGCAAAAGTGGCAGAACAATACCTGGGTTGATTCCAGTAAATCTGAATATGATTATGATCTCAATGGGTATTTGTCGACAATCCTGGTTCAGAATATGAAAAATGGAAACTGGGAAAAATCAGATTCTGACATTTATGTACACGATGCATCCGGAAACGTATTATCTGAAAAATATCTGCATTGGGATGGGACAACCTGGGTCAACGGATATTTTTTCATTTATACGTATGATTCGTCTGGATTTATCATTAATACCCTGGTCGAGGTTGGTGGTAGCGGAGGAACCTGGGTGAATGCCGGCCAGGCAATTCAAACCTACGATGCATCAGGAAATTATTTAACTGATCTGAACCAGGAATGGAACGGGACAAGCTGGGATAATAACCTGCTGGAAACATGGACATGGGATTCAAATCACCACAATTTAACCTACCTGCGACAAAACTGGTTTAACAACGCCTGGGAAAATACTTCATCAGACACAAACACTTTTGATGGAAATGGAAACATGGTGACCAAACTGGAACTGAGCTGGGCAAACAATACCTGGTACAACCTTTATCTTTCAACATATACCTACGATGGCAGCGGCAATTGCCTCACATTTCTTGACCAGGAATGGAACAGCGGCGCATGGGTAAATTTTACCAACCAGGAATTCAGTTACCAGTCAAAACTGATTCATGGGGATGCTTTCAATTGGGATGGGACCAGTTGGGTTCCAGGTGAGTGGTGGATGAATCTTGAGCTTAACAACAATGGCGACCCTCAATCCTTATTTACAGGCACGGTTTACGCTGCAGATGTTTATTATTCTTCTTACATCAACGGGATCAGCAATCAGGATCATCTGAAAGGGGAGTCGTTTTCTGTGTTTCCCAACCCTGCAAACAGTGTTCTGACAGTGAAAGCAAACTTCACAATCCCGGGAAATGTTTCCTGTCGGGTGTCTGACCTTTCAGGAAGATTAGTTTTAATAATGACCAGGGAGAAATTAGAACAAGGACAAACAATCACATTGCTCACTGGAAATATCCCTGCCGGGGATTATTTTATTGAGATAAAAGCCGGGAATACTACCGAAATGAAAAAGGTGACAGTCGTCAGGTAGTAGGCAATATCATTGCTTCTTGTTTTTATTGATATACTTTATCCTCCTCAAAAATATAAATCAGAATTATATTCCTTATCTTTGATAGGTATTCATGAATGTTCAATGGATCACCAGCGCTTGTTATGAAGAAAGATACTAAAACACCCGCATCCGCTTTACCCGGGAAAACAAAAAACCCAAAACAAGGAACGAAAGCTTCTTATGCTCCGGAGGAATCAATATTTCAGCATCGGAGAATGTATGAAGGTATAATGGAAGGATTCGTGTATGTTGATATGAAAGGATTTATTAAGGAAAGTAATGAAGTTTACCAAAAGATGTTAGGTTACACTCCCGAGGAATTGTCACATTTAACATACAAGGACCTTACCCCCAGGAAATGGCATAAAATAGAGAAGAAAATTGTTGATGAGGAGCTTCTTCCCAATGGATATTCTTCAATATTCGAAAAAGAATACAGGAGAAAAGATGGCACAATTTTCCCTGTTGAACTCAGAACTGCTGTACTCAAAAATAAAGCCGGCAAAGGTGAAGGGATGTGGGCTTTTGTCCGCGACATTACAGAGCGGAAAAAAAGGGATGAACTCCTGATAGAAAATGATTACTGGCTGAAAGAATCCCAGCGGATCGGCAGGCTCGGATCTTACACACTGGATATAAAAAACAACCGGTATGCATGTTCAGATGTGCTGGATGCAATTTTCGGCATTGACCAGGATTCGGAAAAGACTTTTGAAACATGGAACAATCTTATTGTCCCGGAACAACAGGATGAGATGATGGATTATTTTCAGAATTATGTTATCGGGGACAGGCAACCATTCGACAAGGAATACGAGATCATTCGCCAGAACGATCATGAACGACGCTGGGTCTGGGGGCATGGCGAATTACTCTGCGATGAAGATGGGACCCCTGTAACAATGTTTGGGATCATACAGGATATCCACGAACGGAAAAAAGCAGAAGAAACCTTAAGACGTTCCGAGATAGAATACAGGGATACCCTGAATGCTGTTCCTGACATGGTGTTGGTGGTTGATCCGGAACTTCGCTTACTGACGGCAAACAGGGCTTTCCTTGAGGAATGTAAACGGCATGGGTTACCGGAGAATTATTCCGGTAAAAAGATCACAGGAAAAATTCCGTTCATCAATTCATCCATTACAGAAGCAATCAACTATACCTTCCTGAATGCATCAGGGTTAGTCATCTCGCAAAAAATCAATCTCTCAGATAAAAATATATTTGCTGAATTCAGAATTCTTCCCTTTATAAAAAGCAAGAAGGTCAATAAAGTCATTACACTGATCCGCGACCGGTCAAAGGAAGTTGAGAATGAAGAGCTGAAACTTAAAAATCTCGAGCAGAAAGAAGTGTTGCTTCGTGAAATCCATCACAGGGTCAAGAACAACCTTTCAATCGTCATCAGCCTGCTGAACTTTCAGCTTCGTAAACACACCGATCCCACCCTGAGCAGGATCATCCTTGACATCCAGATGAGGATGCGTTCCATGGCCCTGATCCATGAGCACCTCTATCTGTCGGAAACTCTCGACCGGATTCCACTTGCATCGTATATCGGATCACTCATATCTTACATCTCATCCACCTTCAGGAATCAACAGGTACGCCTGGAAACTCACATGGACCAGGTTGACATCAAGATTGAAACGGCACTTCCACTGGGGCTGATTATTAATGAACTGCTAACCAATGCCTTTAAATATGCTTTCGCGCCTGATTGTAAGGGGCTGATCCTGATAGATTTGAAAAAAGATACTGATGGCCAGGTAATACTGGTTGTCAGCGATAACGGAATCGGGCTTCCCGAAACGGTATCGACAGGATCGGAGAAATCGCTGGGTTTGTTTATTGTTGGCCTCCTTGTCGAACAGCTTGAAGGATCCATTGAAATAGTTCGTCAGAAGGGGACGGAGTTCAGGATCATGTTCAAAAACCTGGTCCTCCCGGGAATATGAGCTTGGTCAGGACTGAAAAGAAATGACAAGATTTACGAATATGCGAATGACGAATAAGAGGAGATACTGGATAAATGGAAATAATTTGTCATTCGCTATTCAAATATCCGTCAATCTCATATTTAGAAACTGAACTCATTAATCGATAAAAAATCAATATTATAAAAAAACAATTCAGACTATTTATAGCACTGGTAGCCCTCTTCACCCTGGTGTTGATTCTTCCTGCAAGCGGACAGGCACCGCCTCCCCCGGCACATGGACAGAACGGGAATCAGAAATCTCCCGGGATCACGCTATGCTTTTCGATCTATCTACTTTATGGCTTGTCAAAAGTTGAAGGAAACTCCAAAATTAGCAGCAAATGTGCTGAAGGGAATCGTCATCCGCAGTTCCTGCCTTGGTGACCCCGAATTTTTCGGATCAGCAAGATATTTTGTCCTCACAAAATCAACCTGCTTTTCATACGGTGTCAGAGTTGATAATTTATCTTCCCCGTATACCGTATATTTTATGATCTCACTATGATCAGGTGACCAGGTGGCATGAGAGAACTGTAACTCTGTAAAAAGAGTGATCAGTTTTGAAATTTTAAAACTGACCCCGCCTGTTGCAGAATAACCTAAAGCAACGCCCCCGTAATAATGATTGGTGATCTCGAGGCTCGTGGCGGGATTACCCTTTGCATTCGCTTCGGAATACCTGGTGAGCATGGTCGGGAAAGCACCCACAAGAAGTCCGAAACGGGCATACGGGTTGATTTTTTCAAGACCTGCTGAAATAACAATTGCTGGAATAACGCTAAACATTCTGCCCAGGATTTTCGTTTCGGCATGACCGGACCCGTAAAGGTTTACGACCGAATCGCCTCCAACCGGGAGGCCCAGGAACTCATTGGCAGTCACATCCACCGCTAAATACTTGTTAAACCGGTATCCAAAGGTGGCGTAGCCGCTAAAACCATTTCCCAATCCAACCGGGTGAACACTGATGGATGGATTTGTGCTGTTCATGTCCAGATCATACAGGAGGTTGAAGGATGAACTTGTACTGATACCTCCTCCGACACCCACATTTGCATAAAACCTGAAAAAGTTCTGCGTCTGCTTTTCCTGGCCGATGACTGATAAGGATACGCTCAAAGAGCAAAGTAAAATCAGAATAGTTTTTTTCATAATTGTTGGTTTTTAGGAATTACAGGTATTATAGCATCTTGAAGGATTTTAGTCTTGCATTACGAACGTCATAAATGGAGAACATCTTGACATGCTCCGTAATCAATAGGTTTAAATTTGTGTTAACATGAGGCATTCCCGGGCAGGTTGCTGATTCCCGGAAACCGGGCGATCCATCACTCTGCCTTTAACAAGAACACTTTATTTATAGCACTTTTTGTTTGAGCAACGCTTTAACAGACTTCTTCACAAAATCGTAAATCAACTCGTCCGTGGTATTATTGCTGATACTTCCTGTCAATGTCATTTGCCAGGAAGGTTCGGATGAATTCCTGTCATGGTAAAACCCGGCCTTGACACGAACTGTCTTTTCTTCCCTGGACCCTCCTCCCAACGGGACGCTGCCTCCGACAAAAACGCTGAAAAACCCTATGGTTACCGGCACCCCTACACTGGCCGATACCTGGGGAGCATTGATAACAGAGGTTTGAACGTCAATCAAGGTAAAGGCAAGTAAAGCATCAACTTTCAGGCTATCTGCCTTCTCTGCCAACTTGGTCGTATTTTCTATATCGCTGTCATTAAAAATACTGTACGAAGGAATGGCAACATATCCTTTGTCCTTTAAAGCTTTAACCATGGCATTCTCAAAGTTCTTTTCTATATCGGGTTGTTTAACTTTGGCTAAAACAAGGATCTTTTTGTATTTCATGTCCTGGTTCTTCTGTGCCTGGCTGACAGGAATTATGGCAAAAGCTGATAGCAGATAAAGTAAACCTGCGATCCTGAGGGTGATGTTCTGGTTTGAAATGATCGGTTTCATATGATGGAGGATTAAAATGTATTCATTTACTTTTAGATTTGGCGTATTCACCGTTGGAGGAACAGATTTAAGCCGTTTACTGCGCCTGGTAGGTAATCTTTCCATTCATCATCGTCAGCTTCACCTTTGTAGTGCTGATCCGTGACGATGGAATTTTATAAAGGTCCTTCTCCAACACCACAATATCTGCTAGTTTTCCTACCTCAATTGACCCGATCTTGTCTTCTTTTCCAAGCACATAGGCTGCATCAAGTGTGGATGCTTTTAATGCCTGATCGAGGGTGATGCATTCATCTACGGGTGGTAGCACTGGCGTGAACTGGTCCTTTCCATACTGCGTCAAAATCCCCCGGGTAATGGCAACCTGGATTTCGTCAAGCGGACGGAAAGTCGAAACATATCCGGAGGCTGGCCAGTCCGATCCAAACGCAACCCGACCACCCGCTTTCAACACGGAGTTATGACGGAAGAATTCCCGGAAAGCGACTGTTTCACCAACGATTTCAGAGGTCCTTTTAATAGTAGGATCAGGTGTAGCCCATTCTGCGGAGGATTGCAACGTAACATTCAGCTTCGCAAACCGGGGTACATCCGCGTCGGCAAGGAAGATTACATGCGCTGCAGCGTGTCTTGACGGACTGTTTGGATACGCTTTGTGTGCCTTCTCAATGGCATCGAGGTATGCTCGTGTCGTTGCATCTCCATAACAGTGGGCATGCGTATCAATTCCTTTAGAAACCGCTTTCAGGATCGCGGCTTCTACCAGCTCTTTGGGCAATGACAACTCTCCGTAAAACCCCGGCCGGTCAGCATAAGGCTGAAGCATGAATGCAGTGTGCTGGGCTTCGCCGCCATCGAGCATTATTTTTAGCGTCCTGACTTGCACTAACTCCGAGTTGTACTTCTTGCGCAACTCCAGCACTATATCCACCGGATCTGTTACCGATGCGTTGTTCCAATAATAACTTCCAACAACCCTGACCGGCAACTTACCTTTTTTTTCCAGTTGTTGATAGCCATCAAGGCCGACCTCCGTTTTGATAACACCTACCCCGGCATCCCAGAGAGCTGTGATTCCGTTAGCTGAGAAATCCGGCAATCTTTCTGCCAATGCATTGAATACAGCTTCGGGTGTGGGTGGATCCAGTTTTGCCAGGACCTCCTGCTCCGCAATTGTTTCAACAACCCACCCTGTTGGCTCATTGGTCTTAGGGTCACGTTGATAGTAACTAATATTCGGAACAGGATCGGGATGTTTGGCATCAATACCCGCAAGTTCGAGTGTCTTGCTGTTAACCCATGCGCTGTGACAGTCAATGCCTATCAGCATAACCGGACGATCCGGGAACAGCTTGTCAAGCGTCCCCTTGTCGGGGCCAGTCGTGGAAAATAAGGTGTAACGCCAGCCAAAACCGCGGATGACCTTGGAATTTGGATGGCTATCTGCCCATGTCTTAACCCTGGCCAGGAGTTCCTCCAAAGAGTCAGTCTGAAGATCTGCACCAGCAGCAAACATTGATAACCACGGGTGAATGTGCGATTCAACAAAACCCGGCAGCAACATCTTGCCTTTCAGGTCGATGACTTTTGTATTCTTCCCGACGAAGGCTTCAGCTCCTTTGTTGTTACCAACATAAACGATGTTCTTGTCGGTTATCGCCACCGCCTCTGCTTTCGGATTTTTAACGTCAATCGTATAAACCGCTCCGTTTTTAAAGACCCAATCTGCCGTCTGGGCGAAAACAGCCATTGTTGTTATCACCAACGTTACAAACAAACTAATGCGTAAAATTTTAAATTTCGATTCCATAGAATTGTTATTTTATTCGTTAATAATATGATGTTCTTATTTCAAACTATTCACAACGGCGGAACTTTTTTGAGAACATGCCCTCTCACTAAAAGAAGAAGGTATAACCCACGCTCATCTGGTGACCATTATTCTTGAAATCTCCTTTGTAGTAAGCTGAAAGAAGTCCTTTGAGTGTGATCTGGTATCCGAAATAGAGCTCCTGAACATAAGAAAAGGTGCCGGTGCCATTCTGAAAATTTTCCATGAATATTGGTGTTAGCTGGAAATAGGCCTTCTCAGAGATCCCTAGGGGTGTTATAAACTGAAGTGAAATGCCATGGATCGGGTTTCGTAGTAAACTGTCACCGATGGTCGATTTCGTCATGTACTGGTATGAAAGGACCGGGAAAACCTGAATCCAGTGGGCAAACATTAATCCGGTAGCAAGACCCGGAGCGATCGTCCATCGGCCCGAACCAATTCCATTTGCCGCGCTTCCCGTTGGTGCAATAATATCGACTGAGGGGCCGAAAGCGCCGATAAACTTTTCATAGTTTTTGTACGGCAGGTAGAAGTAGCGGGCGCGTATGTCGCCAAGACCGAATTTCTTGTTCGGCAGGTTGTAAAGCAACGGGATCTCCGCCAGGATCAAATGTCGTTCAGACGGTGCCAGGGTCAGTTTCGCCCGGTAACCCACCAGGCTTACTGTTGATTCCTGAAGATTCAGTTCCAGCGTATTATCCAATGAAGAATAGAAGTTTGTGGGTTTGGATGCATCGATTTGTCCTGTCTCTTGTGCGAAAATAGTTCCGGCTGCAGATAAAAAGATAAGTATCAAAATGGGGACATATTTCTTCATCGCTCGTGAATATTAACCAGCACACCTTTTTTGCTGGATCGTTAATTTTTCCTGGGGATGCAATGACCGTGCCAAAGATCTTAAATCTGATAAGGATTGTTATTGTTAAGTGAGTGATTGTAACAAAGTTTGATAATAGAAAACTTTGTACGGAACTCAAAAGGTAAACTGTTGGTGCGTAGAATTGCTGGGGCTATGATACGCATTTTCGCACAAGTATGCGAAAATGATACAAGTGTTTTATCCTGAGTTATCCCGGATGGATGAACTTCACGTTATGCGCAATGCCTCTGCGGCTTTTCGACCAACCCGGCAATGTGTTCCGGTTCAATTTTTCAGTGCGAAACTGTTTCTGAAAAGACATTAATAACCAGTACCCCGGAAATGATCAGGCACAATCCCAAGATCGCCGGCAAGTCCAGGGTTTGCTTATAAACAAAGTACCCGATTATGGAAACCAGGGTGATGCCCAGTCCCGACCAGATGGCATAGGCAATGCCGACGGGGATGGTTTTCAATGTCAGGGAAAGGAAATAAAAAGCCACTCCATAACCGATGACGACCACAACTGAAGGCCATAACCGCGTGAAACCTTCAACGGATTTCAGTGCAGAAGTGGCAATTACTTCGGCAATGACAGCAATGATTAAGAAAAAATATTTCATGAAATGAACGTATTGGGCCATTAGTACTATGAAATCAATACTACATCAGAAACGAAAAGTGCAAAGTCCAAATTAATTTGCACGTTGCACTTTACAGGTTAACCGGTGACTCCGAAGGGACTCGAACCCCCAACCAACAGAACCGGAATCTGCCATTCTATCCAATTGAACTACGGAGCCATGGGTGCAAAGGTAAGACTTTTCATGTTAAATAAATATTCATTACTTTTGATTGTTCATTGATAAAGCAACTTCAAATCTAAAATATATGTCAGAAAAAATTTTTGATAAAGTAAAACCCGGTGTTGTAACCGGTCAGGATATCCAGGAGATTTTCCGGATAGCAAAAGCCAACCAGTTTGCATTGCCGGCAGTGAATGTCACAGGAACAGATACCATCAATGCCGTCCTGGAAGCAGCAAAAACTGTGAATTCCCCGGTGATCATCCAGTTTTCGAACGGGGGAGGAGTCTTCTATGCAGGAAAATCAATCTCCAATGATAAAGAGAGAACGTCCATTACAGGATGCATCTCGGGCGCACAGCACATTCATGAGGTTGCAGAACTATATGGTGTTCCGGTCATCATCCATACCGATCATGCAGCAAAAAAGCTGCTTCCCTGGATCGATGGTCTCCTGGATGCCGGGGAAAAATATTTCCAAAAAAACGGGAAACCACTGTTCGGATCCCACATGCTTGATCTCTCCGAAGAACCACTCCAGGAAAATATCGGGATCTGTAAAAAATATCTTGCAAGAATGAGTAAGATCGGGATGACGCTTGAAATTGAACTGGGCGTTACCGGTGGTGAAGAGGATGGTGTGGACAATTCAGGAATTGAAAGCTCACGTCTCTATACCCAACCTGAACACGTTGCATTTGCGTATGAGGAGCTGAAAAAGATCAGCGATAACTTTACCATTGCTGCCTCCTTCGGCAATGTCCATGGTGTCTATAAACCCGGAAATGTCAAGCTGGAACCGGTCATCCTGCATAATTCACAAGTATATATCCAGAAAAAGTTCAACACGGGCCCGAATCCTGTGAATTTTGTATTCCATGGCGGATCGGGTTCCGAGCCTGAAAAGATCAGGGAAGCCATCGGGTATGGTGTGGTGAAGATGAACATCGACACGGATACGCAATGGGCCTTCTGGGATGGTGTCATGAAATATTACAAGAAAAACCAGGGGTACCTGCAGGGCCAGATCGGCAATCCGGAAGGTGAGGATAAACCCAATAAAAAGTTTTACGATCCCCGTGCTTGGCTCAGGGAAGGTGAAAAATCCATCGTAGAAAGACTTAAGATTGCCTTTACGGATCTGAATTGCCTCGACAGGAATTAGTTTTTTCCTGGCAGCAGTTCAGTTTAGAATGATGTTCCTGCTGTAAGCGTATTCATCGGATGAATGCTTAACACAGGAATCGGAGACCGGTTCACTGTTTGCTGTGCATAGGATCCCATCCATAAATTCGCTGTATTCGTTTCCTGCTGTGTCATCATCGAGATCAGGTTGGCATCCACCTTCTTGGCATAATCGATCATGGCATCCGCGATATTATCCGCAACTACGCTTTGAATGTTGTATTTGATCCCCATCTCCTCCATGTACGAAGCAACCTGATCTGCATAGAGATCCACATTCTGGCGCATGGCTTTTACTTTGGTGGTATATAATGAAAGGATATAAACTTCCGCCTCATGCTGTTTGGCAAGGTAGGCTGTGAAATTTGCTTTCTGCCGTGTCTCCAGTGAACTGTCGATCGGAAATACGATTTTTGACAACGACCGCTGAATATCGATTCCGCCGCGGATGGTGATGACCGGGCAGGGTGAAAGAGAAACGATGCGATTGGCGTTGCTTCCGATCCAGAATTCCACAAAAACAGTGGCTCCGTGCGTTCCCGTTACAACCAGCATTGCATTGCTTTCCCTGGCTTCGTCTGCAATTTCCTTGTAGACTTTTCCCGTCCTGATCTTGTATTCAATTTTGTTGTTTGGAAGCTCAGGTTTATACTTTGCAATCAGCTCCTCAAACTGAACTGAAACTTCTTTGCTCGGGTCTTTCGGATCCTCAAATTTGTCTTTCTCCGACAAGGCTTTTCCTACCCACACCAGCAATAAATCGCTGTGGCATTTTTGTGCAATCGATAAAGCATGGAAAAAAGCATTGATCGAACATTCTGAAAAGTCAATGGCGACGACAATTTTGTTCATAGTGGAAGTTTTTAATCATTGAACTTTGGGCAAATTGATCATATCTTCTATAACCCATGCATTGGGATATTCACCGATGATGGAATTAAGAAAGCGCTGTGCATCTAGCTTGGTACGGAAATCCCCGACCCTCACTTTGTAATTTGGTGCTTTAAATGTCAGGTAAGCCCCGGTTTCCTGGTACTTTGTTTTAAAGGCGTCGAAAATAGATTGTGCCCTGGTTTTTGAATTCGTCCCCGAATCAAAAAAGATCTGGATCCGGTACCCGTCAATGCCTTTCTTGTCCTGGTTGATCTGAATATGCTTGCTCACCAGCAGGTCGACCTTCTCATCCTGGACAACTTTTATCTCCCCGCTATTTTCAGCGGTTTGTTGCGCATACATCCTGGTTAAGCCTGCCAGGCATAGCAATGTTGTGAACAGGGCGATACAAATCCGGTGATGAACGGGGCCTTTCATAAAGAAAAATGTTCCTGGGGATGAACACTGAGTACCGGAACTGCTGACTGGTTGATCAATCGCTGCGCATGCGGACCCAGCAGGATATTGACCGGCGTTTCCTGCTCTGTCATGATCCCGATCAGATCAGCATCGAGTTCTGTCGCATAATCAATAACAGCCTTGGTTATATCATGGCTCACAAGTTCATCCATCAGGGAATTAACGTTATTCTTTTTCAGATAGTGTGAGGCGGCATCTGCATTCTTCATGGCAAGCCGCTGAATGGATTTCAGCTGCGAGTATTGCGTTGCCACAAGATGAACCGTCGAGTTAAAGAGCGATGCAAGCGTGGCAATGACCGGCAGTTTCTGAAGCGTTTCCACGGAACTGTCGATCGGAACAAGAATGTTGTCAATTTTATCCAGAATGGGAAAGTCGTTCCTGATCGTAATGATCGGGCAGGAGGCATAGGTTACAATTTTAAAGGCATTGCTTCCAATCCAGAATTCTTCATAACCCGAGATGCCATGGGCACCGGCAACGATCATGGAGGCACCTAATGTCCGTGCCATACCATCGACTTCGTGATATATTTTGCCTTTTCTCAGTTTGTAATCAATCTTTAACCCCTTCTCGAGCAATTTCCCATACTGTTCGATGAGCTCGTCAAACCGTTTCTTGGCTTCGTTCCTGACATTGTTGGAGGAATCCGGATAGATGGCTTCAGCGGAATCAAGCTTATCGACCCATATTAAGATAATGTCAGATTTGAACCTGTTGGCAAGGACAATAGCGTATTCCAGTGCATGGATTGACGTATTTGAAAAATCGACAGCAACGATGATTGGGTGCATGATCAGTAACTTTTTCGCAAAATTCTAGGTAAAGATAATAAAAAAGTACAACAGCCAATAGGCACGGATCGTTTTTTAAGTTAAGGCTCTCATTGACAATTTTGTTACTTTTGTGTTGCTTCATACAATGCTATGAAGAATGTGGTAACCTCAGCAAAAATGAACGAGAACCTGGATCCGACCGGTAAACAATTCAGCTCTGATGATAAGGAGATTGAAAAAGTTTTGCGTCCGAATGAATTTGTTGATTTTTCAGGGCAGGAGAATATCGTGGAAAACCTTAAGATCTTCGTCCAGGCCGCAAAGCATCGCGAAGAGCCGTTGGATCATGTGCTTCTGCACGGACCACCGGGGCTTGGCAAAACCACGCTTTCCTACATCATTGCCCATGAACTCAATGTGAATATCAGGGTTTCTTCGGGACCCGTTCTCGATAAGCCGGGTGACCTGGCAGGATTGCTGACAGGGCTGGAGAAAAATGATGTGCTGTTTATTGATGAGATCCACCGGCTGAGCCCGATTGTCGAGGAATATCTCTATTCAGCCATGGAAGATTTCAAGATCGACATACTGATCGAAACCGGTCCGAATGCACGCAGCATCCAGATCAAGCTGAATCCTTTCACCCTGATCGGGGCGACCACACGATCGGGATTGCTTACAGCCCCGCTGCGGTCACGTTTCGGGATCAACTCACGGCTGAACTATTATACCGCGGATGTCCTGGAAAAGATCATCAAACGTTCCGCGGAGATCCTGCATGTCCCAATCGATAAAAAAGCTGCGGAAGAAATATCCAGGAGAAGCCGGGGAACTCCCCGTATTGCCAACATGCTGCTGCGGCGTGTCCGTGATTTTGCACAGATCAAGGGAACCGGAAAGATCGACCTGGCCATCAGTCAGTACGCACTGACTGCCCTGAATGTTGATTGCGACGGGTTGGATGAGATGGATAACAAGATCCTGACTGCCATCGTGGAGAAATTCCGCGGCGGACCGGTCGGGCTGACTACCATCGCAACGGCAGTTTCGGAAGATCCCGGGACTATTGAAGAGGTTTACGAACCCTTCCTGATCCAGGAAGGCTACATCATGCGTACCCCGCGCGGAAGGGAAGCTACGGAACTGGCATATAAAAAACTTGGAAAGATAAAACCCGGGTCGCAGTCGGAATTGTTTTAGTTTTCAAATCTTCAAATCTTCAAATTATTTGCAACCCCCTACTAACAGCATTCGACGCAAAGCCCTGGAGCTCGGCTTCTACAAATGCGGCTTTGCCAAAGCCGAAACACTGGAAGAAGAGAAGGTGATTTTTCAGGACTATCTCTCCCAAAAAAGGAATGCCGGGATGCATTATCTTGAAAGAACTCCTGAAAAGAGACTTGATCCGCGGCTTGTGATGCCAGAGGTTCAATCTGTTATTGCCGTGATCATGAACTATTTCCCGGCTGCCGTCATTCCCGGACAGGACAATTTCATTCTTGCAAAATACGCGTATGGTAAGGATTATCATACGGTGCTGATGGAAAAAATGAAAGTGCTGGGAGAATATCTGAAGGCGGAACTTGGGGCAAGTCATGTCAGGGGATTCGTAGATTCCGCGCCATTGCTGGAAAAGCGATGGGCACAACGCTGCGGGTTGGGATGGATCGGGAAAAACACACTGCTGATCAACAAAGCTGCCGGGTCGTTTTTCGTTATCGGGGTTCTTCTTACCGATCTTATCCTTGATCCTGATATGCCTGAAAAAGATCATTGCGGAAGCTGCGACAAATGCCTGAAAGCCTGCCCGACCGGTGCACTTGTGGAACCGCACAAGCTTGATCCGGAGCGGTGCATCGCCTATCATACCCTGGAAAACAAAGCTGATCTGCCGGAAACACTGAGGGACCGGTTTAATGACCGCATCTATGGCTGCGATATCTGCCAGGATGCCTGTCCGTTCAATGCTTTTGCCAAACCGAATTCAGAGCCGGAATTTTTTGTTAACCCGGAATTGTATAAAATGCACAAAAGCGACTGGATCAGCTTAACAGAGAAATCTTTTAAGGAATTATTCAGCGAAACGCCGGTAGGTCATGTTGGATATGCCCGCCTAATGCGAAATATACATTTCGCCACGGAAAAGAAGTAGATTTTATTTATTTCTCTCCCCAGCGGAAGGAATCAATTTCAAACCCGGCCAGGGTCAGCGCCCTGTCGACAACAGTCATCGCCAGGTCTTCAATGGAAACAGGTTTGCTGTAGAATGAAGGAGATGCCGGACAAATGGTTGCACCGGCTTCAGTAAGCAGTTTCATGTTTGAAAGATGGATGAGGTTATATGGCATTTCGCGCGGTACCAGGATCAGCTTTTTCCGTTCTTTCATCATCACATCGGCGGCGCGGGTCATCAGGTCTGACGATACTCCGGAGGCAACCCGCCCGAGCGTTCCCATCGTGCACGGACAGATGATCATGGCATCATAAGCAGCAGAACCCGAAGCCATGGGCGCAAAAAAATCATTTGGTTTGTAGACGGTAAAGGAACATGATGTTTCCCGGAATGATCCCAGTTCAAAGTCCCAGACTGCTCTGGCGTTTTCAGAATAGATCACGCCACAATCGCCGAGCTGGTCCTTCAGCGTTTCGAGCTTCTTCAGCAGGAGCTGGCCGTAAATTGCGCCGCTGGCGCCGGTGATGCCGACAATGAGTTTGATCTTTTTCATTCTAAAAAGAATATTTTAAACCACTGAGGCACTGAGAGCACTAAGGAACACTGAGAATAATGATTCTAAGAGCCAATCATCAAAGATAAAAAAAATAAAACCTTAGTGATTCTAAGTGTTCTAAGTGCCTTAGTGGTAAATCTCATTCAATAACTATTGCTCCCTGGGTTTGAAGTACCATAAAAGCGACAGTTGAAGAACATTGTTGTACTGCCCGGTTTCAAAAAGGATATGCCGGGACGTCGGAGGATAATTCTTCTCCGGTCGTATAGATAACAAAGAATAGTTAAACCGGAAATTCGCTTTCAGGTGATCAGTGATAAAAGCGGAAAAGCCGAAAATACCTGATAATGTAATGGCCCTCATCGGGTACTGGTATTGCGCAGGTACTTCAATCCCGTTATTTTCTTCATAGGAACTTAGCAGGACGTCCATGGCAGGTCCGGCTTCGAACGACCACCTTTTTCCTTTTGTAAATGAAAATTGATACAACAAAGGGATCTCCAGGTATGAAAACCTCATCAGGTAAGTATTCCCGGTGTTGGTAAGGGTGTCCGCATTGATGCGGCTGCCTTTCTGGATGTACTCCATCTCCATCTGGAAGGATGAATGCGGGGAGACCTGCAAGCTGACCAATGCGCCGGCCTGGAAGCCAAATTTATTGTAACCGTCATTATTGTCTCCATCCACCTGGCTGACATTACCTCCGGCTATGATACCGCCATTAAAGCGTTGTGCAAAAAGGGTAGTGGAGGTGATCAGCAACAATCCAAATAATATATTTCTGAACATACATCGATGATTAATATTCCTGATTAGAACTGTTTTCTTTTTTTACCACAATAGTCACATTAGGGCACATTAGAAAATTCAAATTTTTATAAAATTACAACATTAATTCATGCAGGGAAGTATTTCCGGCTCAACATCCGGTTCCTTTCCGAACCAGATTACCGTATATCCCAGGTAATAGCCAACGCCCATGGCATTCCAGTCTGCTGTCTTCCACATTCCCTTGTTTAAGATAACCTCATTATGTTCAGGGCTTCGCTTCCAGCCGGTCAGCGACTTTGCTGCAAAATCAGCAGGAGAAAGCGGTTCATTGGTCCAGTATGCAATTTCGTATCCGTCCCCGTGATAATTGGTCAGCTCCCTGGGTTTGTTCCACATGCATGCAGCATGCCTGTGATCTTCCGTATAACAACAGGCAGTCCATTGTCCTTTTGAAGACCAGCTGTGCATGTTACACCGTTGTGAAGAAGGATTGTTGACGGCAAGATCCCAGACGTGCGACTGGGCTACATAAGTCAGGGATTTGGAAAGAGCCACGGCAGGGAGACCATGCTGTTGCCTGTATTCATTGACCTTTTGAAAAACCTGGACTTCAGTTTCCGAAAGGCATATCTCCGGTAAGATCCTGATGATGCTGTCTCGCTCCTGCGAAATGCCGCTAAATGCCCGGAAGAGGCAAAAGCCTGATATCAATAAAATCCGGAGTTGCAGTTTCACGAAGAAAAAACTGCAAAAGCTGTTATTTATTACGTTCGGTCGTAAAAATGACCAGTTGTTCCAGGCTCGTCCTGTATTTACTTTCGGGGAAGGTGTTCAGTATGTCAATCGCCTTCTGGCGGTATTCCAGCATCTTTTCCTTTGAATAAGTGATGCCGCCTTTCTGCACTACTTTTTCAATCAGCAGGGCAATACGTTTAGGATCGGTGCTGTGGTTTTTTACGGTGTTGACGATCCAGCGTTTTTCCATGACTGTCGACTGATTCAGCAGGAAAATAAGCGGAAGTGTCATCTTCTGCTCCTTGATGTCGAGGGCATGCGGCTTTCCTGAATTATTGGCAGAATCATAATCAAACAGGTCATCCTTCAACTGGAAGGCAATCCCGATGTATTCACCGAAAAGACGCATTTTTTCTGTGGTTTCAGCATCCGAACCGGAGGATGAGGCACCGCATGCACAACATGAAGCGATCAGTGAAGCGGTCTTTTTCCGGATGATCTCAAAATAGATCTCTTCACGGATATCAAGCTTACGGGCCTTTTCGATCTGCAGCAATTCTCCTTCGCTCATCTCCCTGACGGCATTGGAGACGATCTTCAGCAGTTCAAAGTCATCATTTTCGAGTGAAAAAAGCAATCCGCGCGATAACAGGTAATCCCCGACCAGCACGGCAATCTTGTTTTTCCATAAGGCGTTGATCGAGAAAAATCCACGGCGGAGGTTTGAATCATCCACCACATCATCATGAACGAGTGTTGCAGTATGCAGCAGTTCGATGAGCGAAGCGGCACGGTAAGTCGGTTCTTTGATCCCGCCGCAGATGCTTGCAGAAAGAAACACAAAAAGGGGCCGCATCTGTTTTCCCTTGCGCTTGACGATGTAATGAGTGATCTTGTCAAGCAATGGTACGGAACTCTTCATCGCAGTTCTGAATCTTTTCTCAAATACCACGATGTGTTCATGGACAGGTGCCTGTATTTCTTCCAATGATGTCATCCGCTTGAATATAAAAAGTAAAAATAATCAATTTTTCTATCCATGGTATACCCCTCAATCCATTGAAAATTCTCAATTTTGCAGAAATTCTCCGGACGTATGCCTGTTTTCCTGTTTCATGATGTCATCTTCGGTCCGGTTCGTAGCCGTCGATTAGGACTTTCCCTCGGGATCAACCCCCTGCCCACTCATGAAAAATACTGTACTTTCAATTGCATCTATTGTGAATGCGGGTGGACAGAAAAGATTCCCGGCGACATGGTCAGTCTTCCTACACGACTCCAGGTAAGGGAATTCCTTGAACAAAAGCTGAAAGCGCTGGTACTTGAAGAACATCTCCCGGATGCACTTACTTTTGCAGGAAACGGCGAACCAACATTGCATCCTGATTTTCCCGGGATTGTTGATGATACCCTGGCTTTGCGCGATAAATATGCACCGGGTGCAAAAGTGACGGTTCTTTCCAATGCTTCGATGATCCATGATCAGAAGGTGTTTCGGTCGCTCCTGAAACTTGATAATAACATCCAGAAACTCGATGCGGGATCAGGGAAATTATTTCAGCTGATCAATAACCCGGTTCAACCGGAAAGATTTGAAGAGATGATCCTGGACCTGAAGAAATTCAACGGGCAGGTGATCATCCAAAGTCTTTTCCTAAAAGGTTTTTACAAGGATCAGTCTGTCGATAATACCACGGAAGAAGAATTGACCGCATGGCTGAAACACATTGAATTCATACAACCGCAGAAAGTGATGATCTATTCACTCGACAGGGCAACACCGTCGCATCATCTGGAGAAAGTACCGATTCCTGAATTGGAGAAGATTGCTGAAAGAGTCAGAAAGCTTAATATTAGAGTTAACGTATATTGATTGACAATACAACGTTATTTACGATTGATTCGAATTACGATTTACGATTGAATTTTTTATTTGAGAACAAGGAATATCGATTAACGATTTATGAAGTTGGATTAATTGGTTAATTTTAATCCTGTTTTAAAATCAAAAATCGTTAACAAAGCGAAGCGATTTCACGAACACCTTGAAAATTGGGTATCTTGTGAGTAATCCTTGTTCGATATTCAAGAGAGGTAAAGCTATACTTGTTTTACTGATCTATTGGTAAAGAAAGATCAATGCCCGACCTGCTGTCATATCCCCCGAAAATCATCCTGGCCTTTGGTGAATCCATCAACGGGAACCAGGAGATCACGGAATGGCTCATCCAAAACGGGTATCCGGAACTGTCCGCACTTTCGCATGCAATCCGGGGAAGTGATGAGGCTTTTTTGTGGCTGATGAAAAATAAGTTCCTCGAACTTGCCGCACTCGACAGCGCCATCGATGAAGATCCCAAAGCATTTGAATGGCTGGAAAAAAGCGGTTACCTGTTCCACATCGTATTCGCGGAATGTTGCCGTGGCAGGAAGGAAGCCATTGAATGGATGATTCAGAATAACCTGCAGCCGCTGATCATGATTGCACGGAAGATAAAGCAATTAAGGGACAGCCAGACGTTTGACTACCACAAATTGCATTTCTGACCAGGGATTATCCGCACTTTGAATACCCGCAGCTTTTACAGACAAGGCACCCTTCCTGGTATACAAGACCATTCTGGTCGCTGCATTTCGGGCAATTATGCTCTGCCGCCTGTGTTCCGTCGGGAATGAATTTTTTCAGTGCCCGTTCAACACCATTTTTCCAGGTATTGATCGTATCCACTTCAAAGTGAAGTTTAGAGATGATGTTAACAACAAATGGCAAAGGCATGCCATGACGAAGGATTCCGGAGATCAGCTTGGCGTAGTTCCAGTATTCCTTGGTAAAGGAACGGCTCAGTCCTTCGATGGTGATCTTGTATCCCTGCTTGTCTTCAAACTGGAAGTCATAACGGGAATTGTCGCCATCCAGTTTTACCTTGATGATCGAACCTTTCACAACCCATGAAGGGATCCAGAAGTCATCTGCAAGCCCGGTGAATATCTCATAAGGACGGCCATTCAGCAAGCCAACGACTGCGATCCATTTTTCATAATCATTCTGAAAACGGACAATCTCCGCCTCGAGCTTTTCAGGACGGGCCGGGGCCTTGGTTTCAATGAATTCGTTTGCTTCTTTTTTCTGCTCCTTCGAGCCGCTGCTTACGAGCACACCCGCCCGGCTGCCATCGCGATAGACCGTCATTCCTTTGCAACCAACTTTCCATGCAGTTTCGTAAATGGAACCGATCATCTCTTCTTTCGTATCCGAAGGAACATTGACCGTTACGCTGATGGAATGATCGACCCATTTCTGGACAGCGCCCTGCATCGTGACTTTGGCAACCCAGTCAATATCATTGGCTGTGGCTTTATAATAAGGGGATTTCCGGATGATGTTCTTCAGTTCTTTCTCATCCATTCTCGACACTTCATCAACATTGAGTCCCATCACTTCGAGCCAGTTGACAAATTTGTGATGGAATACATGATATTCTTCCCAGGTATCACCAACGTCATCCGTAAATGTGACCTTGGCATGTTTGTCGTTGGGATTCACTTTTCTCCGCCTTTTATAATTCACGGCAAACACCGGCTCAAGTCCGGAGGTAGTCTGTGAGAGGATGCTTACAGAACCTGTAGGAGCAATGGTGAGCAGTGCAACATTCCTGCGTCCGTCCCTTACCATATCTTCGTACAGTTCAGGATTATTTTCCTTTATGCGAAGAATGAACGGGTTGTTTTTTTCGCGTTCGGCGTTGAAGACAGGAAACGGGCCTCTTTCTTTGGCCATGGTAACCGATGACCGGTAGGCTTCCAGTGTCAGCATTTTATGCACTTCGACCGAGAAATCGATCGCTTCATCCGATCCGTAGCGCGTGCCAAGTGCAGCAAGCATATCTCCCTCGGCAGTGATCCCGAACCCGGTCCTTCTTCCCTTGATTGCTTTTTCCTTTATGTTCAGCCAGAGGTTACGTTCCCTTGATTTGATCTCATCAATTTCAGGATCGGAATCGATTTTCTTCAGGATGTTGTCGACCTTCTCAAGCTCCAGGTCAATGATGTCATCCATCATCCGCTGGGCCTTGTGAACGTGTTCGATAAATTTTTCAGAATCAAAGCTGGCGTCAGCAGTAAATGGCTTGTCGACATAGCTGTAAAGATTGATCGCCATCAGGCGGCAGCTGTCGTAGGCGCACAGCGGGATCTCGCCGCACGGGTTGGTTGAGATCGTCTTGAAACCAAGATCTGCATAGCAATCGGGCAAGGATTCACGGATGATGGTGTCCCAGAATAAAATCCCGGGTTCAGCTGATTTCCATGCATTGTGAACGATCTTCTTCCAGAGGTCGCGTGCTTTTATCGTCTGCGAGAATTTCGGAACGGCAGCATCGATCGGGAATTGCTGGACAAAATTCGTATCGTTGATCGCAGCCTTCATGAATTCATCGGTTATCTTTACAGAGATGTTTGCACCGGTAACTTTCCCGGCTTCCAGCTTGGCATCAATGAAATGCGCGGCATCCGGGTGCTTGATGGAGATGCTCAGCATCAGCGCGCCTCTCCTGCCTTCCTGCGCAACTTCGCGCGTGGAATTGGAATACCTTTCCATGAACGGAACAATCCCGGTTGATGTCAGTGCACTGTTCCTGACCAGGCTGTCTTTGGGACGAATATAGGAAAGGTCATGACCAACACCGCCTCTTCTTTTCATTAACTGGACCTGTTCTTCATCGGTCTTCATGATGGCGCCGTAAGAATCGGAGGATTCATCGCTCCCGATCACAAAGCAGTTGGACAGCGATCCGATCTGGAAGTTATTCCCGATTCCTGCCATGGGGCTGCCCTGCGGAATGATGTACCTGAAATCCCTGATCAGTTCGAAAATCTCCTCTTCACTCATCGGGTTCGGATACCTTTTTTCAATCCGGGCTAATTCTTTTGCAATCCTGTGGTGCATGTCATCCGGTGTCAGTTCATACAACTGGCCGTCGGCATTCTTTAATGCATACTTGTTTACCCAGACATTCGCTGCCAGGCTGTCTCCCTTGAAATAGGCAGTAGATTTTTCAATCGCTTCGGGAATCGTATAGATCTTCACCGGGGTCTTACCAGGATCTTTCTTACTGATATCTTCTGCTTCATTCTTCATTTCCGGCTCTTCTTTTTTTGCTCTTGGTCGCATTCTTTTAGATAGTAAGTTCCCATAAAAATCGGGTTTCTTTTCCTGTTCTGTGTTAACGATTGGGGGCGTTTCCAAGTGAGAAAATTATTTTTATGTGATGAATATATAAATCGTTGAGGTTGTAGGCGGTACAAAAAAGAGAAGGGAACCTCTTTCATCAGGCAATATACAACGACTTATCGCTGTCAATGCTATTATTTTATTAACATCGCGGTTGATAAATTTTAATGCTTTGACTTTAAAAAAAGTATGATGAAAGATTTGTTTAAAGTGAAAAAACGGTCTCCGGGATTTTGTTCAGACCAAATAAATCGTTAACATAACTGACTTTTCATTCCTCCATGGGATCCAGATCCCAGATCAGCTTTTTCCCGAATCCCAGGCGGTTATCGGTCATCTTGATGTGATTGGGCACCAGTCCCCAGAGTTCGAGTTTTGCCATTCGTGCAATCGGGAATCTCCGCAGGTACATCTTTTTCGCTTTCTTCAGCAGATCGCCATCGGGTTTCACCAGGTTCCCGGAGAATTGTATTCCCCTGATCTTTCCGACCATTTTTGTCTCCAGGGCAATTGCACCGGCCACCCTAAAATTCCCTGATTCCACAGCATCCCGGATATGCCTCGTGTCATCATCCGAAGTGAAGACAAACTGATTCTCCTCTTCGAGGAAGACATAAAAACAGGATGCACACCAGGGCTGCTGATCCTTGGCAACAGCCAGTGTCAGCACATGATGTTCATCAACAAATTCCAGGATCCGCGGGTCCATTTTCGTCATCTGAGAAGTTAAAAATCGAGGCTGAGAGAAAGGTAATACACAGGTTTCCTGATAATGCCATCTTCAACTCCCCAGGCCATATCGCCCCTGAGGAAATACCCGAAAATGCGCGATCGCAGACCGAAGCCGATCCCTTCGACGATCGGTTCTTTCATCATCTGGACTTTAATCGCCAAAGGACCTGTATTTATATAGGAGGTGAAAAGCTGGTTGTTCTCCGAATAGGGACTGAGACCCGTCCATGCAGTTCCAAGGTCACCAAAACCCACGGCCTGGAAATTGTTCAGGAAATCAGAACGGATGGGGCGGTTATAAAAATACCGGAATACCGGGATACGGACTTCCGCATTGACAACAAAGAAACTATTCCCGTTCCTGATATTCTGATCAAATCCGCGCATATTGGTGGCAATGCTCTGGAAGGCATAATTCTGGTCGGTTGCAACCGAGGTCGTGTTGTTGAACGTCGGGAAGAGCCAGTTGTCGACGCCGCCCATATAATAGATGAGTTTATTGGCATAATTCTGATCGGTTGCAACAGAGGTCGTGTTGTTGAACGTCGGGAAGAGCCAGTTGTCGACGCCGCCCATATAATAGATGAGCTTGTTGGTGCCAAAGGAGGTGCTGGCAGCAAAACGGAGTGCCAGGATCATCGAGCGGTGGATCTTCATGTAATGACGGAAGTCGGCTCCAAGAACCACGATGTTGTTGTCTCTTGCATTGAGCATCTGGTAGTACTCTCCGAAAATTTTATAACGTGTCCCGTTATACAGGTTCAGCCCGACATTCCGGGTGTTGTCATACGTCAGCTCACCTTTGATGCTTCCCCAGAATTTATCGACATCCGGTTGCTGCAGGTTTGGCTGGTCGGTCGAGAGATAGACAGCCCTGTCGTATCGGAACGTTGCGGTTCCCTTGATGTTGAATACCGGTGTGAACGGGTAGGTCAGGATGTAATACAGCTCATGAATTCGGTGACGGATGTAGGAATAATACCCGGTTTCCTCGATCGATTGCCGGTGAAAGATGATCTGCTGATCAAGCCGTCGTCGCTGGTTTGTATAACTGAGCAGGTATTCATTATTGACCAGGTTGAAATTAAGGCGGACGCCCCCGGTGATCCTGTAGTTCTCCATGAGATCGGTAACCCCTACCATGAGTAGTGCATTGAGCCCGGGATTGATGAAGATCGCCTCCTTTGCCCCGGTAAATGGCTGGTAAGCTGAATTCAGGTAATTGAAGTCAATCTGCGTTACCATCTGGTCAATGGAATATTCCACGTAATAATTCAGGGGCTTTGCATTCTGGTACTTATTGACAGTGTCCTTTGCTGCCCGGTTTCCCATCCCGCCCCGGTTCCCGGATGTCGTATCAGCAGCTACAAGATGCAGGGTATCTCCTGCCAATCCTCCCGGCGGGATGATGCCTTTGACATTCCGGGGATTCTCCACCGGCTGCCCGTTCTGCATAACAGTTGTAAAATGTTTCTTCGTTGACCGGGGGATCAGCTCCTGCATATTTTTTGAAGAATCCGGAACTGCTGAAGGGGCTTCGGGATTAGCAAGCCGGATCTCGGAATTCTCATAAAAAGTATTGGTCAGGTTTGATGGAGATACATGCCTGGCCTGGATCTTATCCGTTGTCAGCAGTTCATACTTTTTGTTCCTGTATACAACCTGCCCGATCCGGGTGCTGTTTGGATTCATGTCCTGTTCGAGGATGTTCCTTGAATAATTTGTAATGGGAACGGCATTGGTGAAATAACGGTAATGGGTGGCCGTATCAATGTAGGAAATGGAACTGTCGAAACGCGCCAGGTACCGGTTATAGACTCCGTTCTGATCACTCAGGAAGGAGAAATAATGATCATCATAAGGCATCGGCTGGATCTCATTAGCCAATGCTGTATTGGTTATCCGCTTCAGCACATTCTTTTTTGCAGCATAATCGTAAAGGAACAGATCGGTATTGAAATGCCGCTGATTGATCCTCACCTTTTCATTGAACCGGATGGTATCGCCCGGACGGTTGGAGCTGAAGATGATCGACCGGGAATGAAAGATGAACCGTGGATTCAGGTCATCATAGATGTCATTGGTGACCTGCAGATAGGAGCCGGCAATGATGTTGTATACAAAAATGTCGCTTTGCCCTTTCCTGACGGCTGAAAAGACCATCAGTGTTCCATCCTCGGAATAAGAAAAATCGAGGATCTTGTCAAAGTCAGGCAGGACGCGTTTTTCGAAATGTTTATCGGATACGGAATAAAAATAAAGATAGACCTCACCTTTCCGTTCGGTGATAATGGCCAGCATCTTCCCGCTGGGATGCCAGGCCAGCAAAGGAAAAGAGTAATCAGGTTTGTCTTCGATCCGGTAACCGCCGCGATAGATCTTCTTTGTTTTTCCTGTTTCAAGATTCTTTAAATAGATCTTGTGAATGCCAAGCTCATGCGTGCACCAGGCGGCATACTTGTCATCCGGGCTGATCCGGAGCTGCCTGTAAACTTTTTCCTTATCGGGCTTCTTCACCAGGGCAGATCCCTCGGGCGTTGACCTTGAAGCATCGTCATTTTCATAAATGCCTTTATAAAAGGCGAGCCATTCTGATACAAGATTATTGAAGGATATTCCGAGCACGTAAAGGAAACCCTTTTCCACATTCCGGCTCAGCCGTGCCATATAAACGATATTCGGGATCGAGGATTCACCATATTTCAGGGCGATGTAATTCCACAGGGAACGACCGGCATTTGCGGCTTCCAGTCCTGACAGGCGGTTAAATTTCAGGTACTTTCCGTGAAGGATGTCATCCTTGACCGTATTGTCGATCTCCGTATTCCATTTTTGCGAGATGTAGGTGATCAGGCCATTCATATACCATTCAGGCATGTTGAAAATGGTATTGTTCTTGATCTGTGCGCCGATCCCGGTTCCGTAGATCATCTCGTTCAGGATCACCGTCACGATCCCGGCCCTGATCTGCTGCTCAAAATGATTGTAGTTTCCGTCAAAATAAAGCAGGACCTTCCCGCCGACGATGCGTGTCACGCCACCGGTGTTATAGCTGTCCCAGTCACCCGTGAGCCCGATATTGCTTTGCTTGAGATCACTGAGGTTGTTGAAGATGATGAACTGTACCTTTTCTTCCAGCGTCGATTGCAGATCGGTTTCAATCTCCTTGATGTGCTTGTCGGCATACTCCGCGGTGTACGTAGCAAGTTCCTTTCCATTCAGGTAAAAATAGGTATCGAACTTGTCGTACCTGAAATAGGTCCACAAAAAGTCGGTAAACTGAACACGGTTTTTTCCGAAGGTCAATTGTGAGCCGTTGTAAAACTGTGCCTGGATTATTGAAGGAGAAAAAAGCATGACCAGCGCCAAAAGGATCGCTTTTGCTAAATGCCTGGGTATTTTCCAAACTCCGGCACGGATCATAGTTTTAAGGCAAAAATGGATAAAAAAAGAACCCCGCTAAGATAAGATTATTTTAAATGTCATCATCAGGAATGATCAATTTCATACCTTTGTGCACCTTTGAAAACCAATGCATTCATTCATACTTTACTCATGGGAACGATAAAAAATTTCATTTTCAATGCTTTTCAGGTAAATACCTATTTGCTTTACGATGAATCTCTTGAATGCATCATTGTTGATGCGGCCTGTTATGAGGAAAATGAAAAGAAGGAACTCCGCGATTACATCGCGAAGCATAAGCTTCAACCGGTAAGAAATATAAACACCCATTGTCACATCGACCACATCCTGGGAAATCAATTCATTGCCGAGACTTATGGCATTCTTCCCGAATATCATGAGGAATCGGTGCCGTTTTTTCTTACAGCAACAGAGATTGGCCGTTCATTTGGTTATGAAGTAGGAATAATCCCCGATCCGGAAGGATTCATCGACAGCGGGGCTGTTATCTCATATGGAAAAAACAAGCTGAATGTTTTGTATACTCCGGGTCATGCAGCCGGAAGTGTTTGTCTTTACAACAAAGAAGCGGGTTTCGTAATAACGGGTGATGTTTTGTTTAAGGATACGATTGGCAGGACGGATCTTCCGTCGGGTAATTTTGACCTGCTGATGAAAAGTATCCGCGAGAAATTGTTTACGTTGCCGGATGATACAGTTGTTTATCCTGGTCATGGTCCCGAGTCATCAATCGGCTATGAAAAGGTGAACAATCAGTTTATCCGTTAGAATGGAATACTTTTTAGGACCGGATAAAGCATTAACTCCCAACACTCACAAGAACAATGAAAAGACCAAAGAATTTCCTGATCATCCGTTTCAGTTCGATCGGAGACATCGTACTGACAACCCCTTTGCTGCGGTGCATCAAGGAACAGGTACCCAAGTCGGAAATTTATTACCTTACCAAGAAACAGTTCGGGCCGATCCTCGAAGCCAGTCCTTATATAGATCATATCTGGCTTTATGAGCATAATTTCAAGGACCTCATTCCCCTGATCAAATCCCAGAATATTCACTTCATCATCGATCTTCATAATAATTACAGATCCAATTTTGTCAAGAAGCAGTTCACCTTGCCTAATGCCACATTCCCGAAACTGAATATTCAAAAATGGGTCATGGTCAACCTGAAGCTTAATTTCCTGCCGGAGATTCACATAGTCGACCGGTATTTTGAAGCGTTGGCAGGAATGCACGTGAAAAACGACGGGAAAGGGCTTGATTATTTTATTCCCGGGAAGGATGAAGTTTCGATGGATACGTTACCGTCTGAATTTCAGAAAGGATATATTGCATTTGCCATCGGCGGAAAGCACAATACCAAGATCCTTCCGGCAGATAAAGTTGCAATGATCTGCAACGGGCTTACCAAACCCGTGATATTGCTGGGTGGTCATGAGGATATTGAACGCGGAGAAGAAATTACAAAGGCATGCAAAACAAAAGTATTTGATGCCTGCGGAAAGTATAACATCAATCAAAGCGCATCACTGGTAAGGCAGGCAGACAAGGTCATCTCGAATGACACCGGCCTGATGCACATAGCCGCTGCTTTTAAGAAACCGGTCATTTCGATCTGGGGCAGCACGATCCCTGCTTTCGGGATGACGCCATACTTCCCCGAAAGCGAGCAGTATCTTTCTCAGATCTTTGAAGTGAAGAAACTTTCCTGCCGTCCATGCAGCAAAATCGGGTTTGAGAAATGTCCGAAGGGTCATTTCCGCTGCATGAACGATCAGAACATAGAGGGAATTATCAAATCCCTGAATGCACCTTTGGAGTCCAGATGATCTTCGCAGATACACATACGCACCTCTATGCTGCGGAATTTGATTCGGATCGCGATGAGGTTGTGAAGAAAGCAATTGACACAGGCGTAAAATATCTTTTTCTTCCGGGCATTGACATTGAATATTTTCCACGGATGATGGAGCTCTGTCACCGCCATCCTGATCATTGTTTCCCGATGATCGGACTGCATCCTACATCTGTAAAAGCGAATTACCGGGATGAACTGGAGTTTATCAGGGATCAGCTTGCACTGAATGTAACCAGGTTCTTTGCGATCGGAGAAGTGGGAATGGATCTTTACTGGGACAAGACTTTTTCAGTTGAACAGTCAGATGCACTGAATATACAGGTTGATCTTGCCCTGGAGTATGACCTGCCGCTGGTAATACATACCAGGAATTCTTTTGATGAAGTTATCTCTATTCTTGGGAAAAGGAAACAGCCTGGACTTAAAGGTATTTTTCATTGTTTCGGCGGATCGGTTTCACAGGCACAACAGGCGATTGATCTTAATTTTTTCCTCGGGATCGGCGGGATCATTACCTACAAGAATTCGGGATTGCAGAAAGTGGTGGAAGAAATCGGGCTGGAGCATGTTGTGCTGGAAACTGATTCTCCCTGGCTCACACCGGCGCCTTTCCGCGGGCAGCGCAATGACAGTTCTTATATCCCCCTGATCGCGGCGAAGATTGCAGAGATTAAACATGTTCCGGTGGAGGAAGTTGCGGAGATTACTACGAAAAATGCGCTCAGATTATTCGGATTAAAGGGTTAGCGAGTTTTAATAATAAGAAAAAGATTTACGAACAAGGATTAACGATTTTTGATTTACGAAGTCTGTCAAAATCAGACGTTATAACTAAATCTGAAATCGAATATCGTTGATCCTTGTTCTTCAATAAAGATCCAATGCAAAACAAAACCTCAATCCTCATCATCTATACCGGCGGCACGATCGGCATGATCCAGGACCCGAAGACCGGGATCCTGAAGCCGCTTGCTTTTGATAATATCTACAGGTATCTCCCGGTACTTGAGAACTTCGACTACAACTTTGAGTTTTATACGTTCGATCCGTTGCTGGATTCATCCAATATGCATCCCTCATTCTGGGTTGAACTTGCAACACTGATCGAAAAGAATTACGAATTGTTTGACGGCTTTGTCGTATTGCATGGATCCGATACCATGGCATACACGGCATCGGCGCTTAGCTTCATGCTTGAGAACCTGAACAAGCCTGTGATCTTTACCGGGTCGCAACTGCCAATCGGGAAAGTCAGGACGGATGGCCGTGAAAACCTGATCAACTCGATTGAGATTGCAGCAGCAAAGGTTGAGGATACGCCACTGGTTCCCGAAGTCGCCATCTGTTTTGAGAATAAGCTGTTCCGCGGAAACAGGACCACCAAGCTGAATGCAGAGCACTTCAATGCATTTCTCTCGGGAAGTTATCCGCCGCTTGCAGAGGTCGGTGTGTATATCCGTTACCATGAGAACCTGATCATGAAGCCCAATTTCAGGAAACTTAAGGTGCACAAGATACTGGATGAGAAGATTGCCATTCTCAAACTCTTTCCCGGTATCAGGGAAAATGTAGTGAACAGCATTCTGAATATAAAGGGTCTTAAAGCCGTCATCCTTGAAACCTTTGGTGCCGGCAATGCCCCGACGGTCGCCTGGTTTCTGTCGGCGCTTCATGCGGCAAGCCAGAGAGGTATTATCATCTTTAACGTGACCCAGTGCAAAGGCGGCGCAGTGGATATCGGCAAGTACGAGACCAGTGCCGAACTTGGAAAACTCGGCGTGATCGGCGGGTCAGACATCACGACCGAATCGGCTGTCACCAAGCTGATGTACCTGCTGGGCAGTGGTTTCCCAAAGGAAGAGGTGGAGCAATTGTTGCAAACATCGCTACGCGGAGAAATAACAGTTGGATGATTCGGAGATTTTTGTACTTTTGCACCATCAATTGTTCGTAACAAGTTACGCGTCACGCGTCACGATTTTGGAGAGATGGCCGAGTTGGTCGAAGGCGCACGCCTGGAAAGTGTGTAATCGCCAAAAGCGGTTCATGGGTTCGAATCCCATTCTCTCCGCAACCGAAAAAACCGCTGAAAGGCGGTTTTTTTATTCCGAAGAAAACCGAAGCTCGCTTCGTGTTTTCGAAGGAATAAAAAAAGCATCCGAAGGATGCGGTTTTTGAGGTTGATGCCTCCCCTCTGTGGATCATGATCTCCGATCATAATCCCTTCTCTCTTTCAACAACTTGATTCGTGTTTTCGAAGGTTTGTCCTCAGGCCGCGCGGGCCTCGTCACCCCAACGCGGCTGCGCCCAGCGCTAAGATTGAACCATTATCCCGAATTGCATTGATTGACCCGCGCTTGTCAAGGCCGCTTACCTGCCTACCGGCCGGCAGGTGTGGTGACTGGTATTGTTTGTCTCACACTTTGCACTTCACAGTTCGGACTTGTCATTAACGGGATCTTCGCCAAGTGGGTCCCCGCCGAATAACCATATAGCATCAGGTTGATTTCAAGTCAACGAATTCTGATTTCCGATCTGATTTCAAAAATCGTTGATCAATATTCGAGTATTCAATTTTTGCGCTCAGGCCGCGCGGGTTTTAATGTACTTTTCTTTTGCTTCCACCAAAAGAAAAGTACCAAAAGAAAAGTCACCGCTGCACGAAATTTCCTAAAAATCTTCGTCATTCGCTAAACTGCGGGAACTCGTCGCTCCGCTCCTCAAACAGCCCGCAGTTTTTAACGCTCATTCCTCGATTTTCTTAACGGAAATTTCATGAGGCGGGTCCTTTTTAATACGAAACCAGTCAATTATATTCAGGGATGGCCATATTTTTCACACTTTGCACTTCACAGTTCGGACTTGTCATTAACGGGATCTTCGCCAAGTGGGTCCCCGCCGAATAACCATATAGCATCAGGTTTTTGATTTATTCGTAATTCGTAATTTATGTCATTTCATTCGCATACTCGTAATTGCTTCGTATGGATTTGTCTCTTGCACAATTTCTAAAAATTATATATATTGCAGCATCATTTCTAATCCGCTACACGATGATCAACAAAGACAACCTCATTACACAGGGTTACAGCGGCAGGATTGGCAACCTGATTTTCCGCAGTTGGGGAAAAAGGACCGTGATCTCTATGACCCCTGATTACAGTAACCGGAAGTGGAGCAAGGCCCAGAAGGAAAACCGGATGCGCTTCCGTGAAGCGATGGCATATTCGAGAAAGACGCTGGCAGATCCTGAGATGCGGAAGTATTACGGAAAGCGTGCGAAAGGGATGCAAACGGTATGGAATGTTGCCGTTGCTGATTACATGAAGAAACCTGAGGTCAGGGAAGTTGATCTTTCCAGATACAAGGGAAAGAAAGGCGATTTGATCCGTGTCAATGCTTATGACAACTATTGTGTAGCTGCCGTGATCGTGACTATCCTCACTGCTCAGGGGCTCGAAATTGAAAGCGGACTTGCTGTAAATAGTCTAAGAGAAGGCTGCTGGATCTACAAAGTGATGGCACCAATTCCGGAATGGGAAAAAGGAAGGATCGTGGTCAGGGTTACTGATTCGCCGGGGAACACGGTAAAATCAGTGATGACGATAAAGGATGCCTCACCGCCTGGTTAACACAAAGAAATCTCCCAGCATTCTTTTGATTAAAAATCCACAAACAGGTCAATCCGGCCCTGGCACCGCTATTTCATGACCTGAATAAAACCATTAAATTTTATAAAATTTCGTCCCATATAAGTGTGAAGAACACTCTTTCCGGGATGGATTTGTCTGAATATGGTTAAAAAAAGGATGACCAAACATCAACTATAGTTAATCTAAACACTGGTCGCAACAAAGGCGCAGAACGGGCGCAGCAAATGTAAAGAATGGAAATGACAAGAATGACGAATACAAGAAAGAATGACATGAATAACGAATATGCGAATGACGAATGCAATTATTGAATGACAAATGACGAATTGGATATAGCATTACAGATTTTGGATTTGTCTTGTGCCGTAGGCACATAATATTGGTAGAAAATTGTGTACACGAAAATATCCCGTCCCGTACGGGACGGAATGGGCATACCGTGTTTTGAATTGCTACACATATTCAATCCCTACGGGATTAGGATTGTAACTAATGAACCCGGATTCAATCATAATTCGAAATTCCTGTCATTGCATTTGCATATTCGTCATTCACATATTCCCTATCGGCAGGCAAGTGTCATTAATCTTTTTATAATCCCCTCAATCTTCTTAGCTTTGAATCTCCAATATAATCTATATGCCCCTCTCATGGAATGAGATCAAGGACCGGGCGATCCGGTTTTCTAAAGAATGGGAAAAAGAGTGCAGCGAAGATGCGGAAGCAAAATCTTTCTGGGACGAGTTCTTTAATGTCTTCGGAATATCGCGTCGCAAAGTGGCCAGCTTCGAGAAACCTGTAAAACGTCTCGACGACTCCACCGGCTATATCGACCTGCTCTGGAAAGGCACGATCCTGGTTGAACACAAATCGAGAGGAAAAAACCTTGATAAGGCGTACAAGCAGGCGCTTGATTATTTCCCGGGACTGAAGGATTACGAATTGCCGAAGTTTGTGCTGGTCTCTGATTTCGCCAGGTTCCGGCTCTATGACCTGGAAGAAGACCGGATGCACGAATTTGAATTGCAGGATCTCTACAAGAACATCAAAGAGTTTGGTTTCATTGCCGGTTATCAGAAGCACGTTTTCAGGGAGGAAGATCCCGTGAATATTCATGCAGCCGAGCTGATGGGAAAACTGCACGACAAGCTGAAAGCCATCGGCTATACCGGCCACTCGCTGGAAGTGTACCTGGTGAGACTGCTATTCTGTCTCTTTGCCGAGGATACAAGCATATTTGAAAAAGATCAGCTTCACGACTACATCGAGAATAAGACCAAAGAAGACGGAAGCGATCTGGCGTACCATTTATCATCACTCTTTTATACACTCAATACTCCGAGGAAAAACCGGCTGACGAACCTGGATGAGGAGATGGCTGCCTTTCCTTATGTGAACGGAAAATTGTTTGAAGAGACACTTCCGCCTGCTTCCTTCGATTCGGCCATGCGGAATATTCTCCTTGAGTGCACCAACCTCGACTGGGGAAAGATCTCCCCGGCCATCTTCGGCTCGCTCTTTCAGAGTGTCATGAATCCAGTGGAACGACGCAATCTTGGCGCACACTATACGTCTGAAAAAAACATTCTCAAAGTCATCAAGCCGCTGTTCCTTGATGATCTCCGGAAGGAGTTCGATGCTGCAAAGGATAACAGGAGACAACTGATCCAGTTTCATGAGAAGCTGGCATCGCTACGGTTTCTTGATCCTGCTTGCGGATGCGGGAATTTCCTTGTCGTCTCATACAGGGAGTTGAGACTCCTCGAACTTGATATCATTAAACAACTGAACAAGGGACAACTGGTAACTGATATCTCCGAACTGATCCGGCTGAATGTTGACAGGTTCTACGGCATTGAGATCGAAGAGTTCCCTTCCCAGATCGCCCAGGTGGCCATGTACCTGATGGATCACCAGATGAACATGCTCGTGAGCGAAGAGTTCGGGCAATATTTTATCCGTCTGCCACTGAAAAAAGCCCCCAACATTGTTTGTGCAAATGCGCTGCAAACCGACTGGCAAAGCCTGATCGACCCGATCCCATGGGAAAAGGGAGAACAACGGTTTGATTATATCTACGGGAATCCGCCGTTCAGTGGTAAATCATTGATGAATGCTGAGCAGAAGGAAGACATGGCAAAGGTCTTCAACGGAGTGAAAGGTGCAGGTGTTCTTGACTTTGTTACTGCATGGTACATAAGGGCTGCCCAGTATCTTGCTCAATCTACAGAATATAAAACAGAGTGCGCCTTTGTTTCAACCAATTCCATTTCGCAGGGAGAACAGGTTGGTGTTTTGTGGAATGAATTATTTAACCGGTACAAGATCAAAATCCATTTTGCACACAGAACATTCAAATGGAATAATGAAGCAAGGGGGAATGCTGCTGTTCATGTTGTAATCATCGGTTTTTCGAATTATAATATTCCGGAAAAAAGAATTTTTGAATATGAAGATATTAAAGGAGAGCCACATGAGATAAGGACTAACAATATAAGTCCATATTTAGTTGCAGGTAAAGATTTAATTATCATTTCGCGAACAAAGCCATATTGTGAAGTTCCTGAGATGTTCAAAGGAAGTCAACCTACTGATGGCGGCAATCTCTTATTGAATGATTCACAGAAAGCTCAGTTGATCTCAGATTTTCCTGAATCCGAAAAATTCATTAAACCTTTTATAAGTGCAGATGAATATATCAACGGAATTAATCGTTGGTGTTTGTGGTTGGTAAATATTAACCCACATGAACTAAGAGGTATCTCAGAAATTACTTCGCGAGTAGAAAAAGTTAAGAAAATGAGACTTGCTAGTTCAAAGCAAGCCACAGTTAAATGGGCTGAATTCCCAACACTGTTTACTGAGAACAGACAGCCAAAATCCGAATACATACTTGTTCCTTCGCATTCTTCAGAGCATAGAAGAATAATTCCAATTGGCTTCCTTTCAAAGGACAATATTTTGAACAACTCTTGTTTCTCAGTTCCATTTGCTAAACAATACCATTTTGCAATTCTAACTTCTACAATGCATATGTCATGGGTTAAATATGTTTGTGGGCGAATAAAAAGTGATTACCGATACTCAAATACCATCGTCTACAACAACTTCCCCTGGCCCGAATCCCCGTCAGAGAAGCAGGTCAAGGCAATAGAAGAAGCAGCGCAGAAGGTATTGGATACGCGGTTATTGTTTCCCGGAAGCAGCCTGGCCGATCTGTATGATCCCCTCACTATGCCGCCGGAGCTTGTCAAAGCGCACCAGGAGCTGGATAAGGCGGTTGATCTGAGTTACCGGCCGCAGCCATTTCTTAATGAAACGAAACGGATAGAGTTTCTGTTCGAGCTGTATGATAAATATACGGCGGGGTTGTTTGCGGGGGAGAAGAAGCAGAAAAAGAGGAAGTCCTGATTATCTCGGATCTCGCATTTCGGATTTGGGATTTGTCTCTTGGGATGTGCCGTTCTCACAAGTTTGTTTTTACCGCGCAAAGGCGCAGAGAAAAAGTGTATTGAACATCAACGCTCTGCGTCTCTGCGTCTCCGCGGTGAAAAAAACTATTTCGTTATGACCAGTTTCCCCGTGGTCTTGCCATTGATCGTTTCAAACTCATAGAAATAACACCCGGCTTGCAGCGAGCTGACATCAAGCCTGACATCACTCTTACCTGCACCATAACTTGCCTTTGCAATTTCCATCACTTGCTGGCCAAAGATATTGGTCAGATTCCCGGAAATGATCTCCGGTTGTGACAAATTGATCCGGAAGGTCACAACGTCTTTGGCAGGATTGGGAAATACACTGATCTTGCTGTTGGCATCGATCGTTTCAATCCCGATGGGATTCCTGTCAACGTTTACATCCAGCAGGTAAGAACCGATTTCACCTGGAAAATAAGGGAACACTTCAAAAGTTAGTTCGCCGCCATCAATTGTAAAAGTTGGACAATAGGTATCATAAGTATCAGAAACCTGGCCGCCAAATCCTACATTGAACATCACATCGGCAGTATAAACCTGTCCGTTCCCGCTGTCATAGCTGTCATGAACCCTTGCATTGACGGTATAGGTGTATCCTGTAGGAAGATCAACTTTATAATAATCCACATCATCGCTCGAATGAATTGTTGATCCGGCAGTATTGTAGTTTACCATGGCCTTGTTATATGTTGGTGAGAGCAGCCGGGCCGTGGCTTCAGTATTATTCGGCTCATAGACATCGGGCGCCAATGGCTGGCCGGATATCACAACCTTGATCGGGTTTGAATAGGTAGCGCCGGATACCAGTTGCATGCTGCCGCCGCTCGGCTGATCCCAGGCAACAAGCAGGTATTCGCCGGGAGCCACATTTAACCCGGTGGAAGAAAACGG